>Ga0316204_10000485_pt1 | contig 145521 bp, 152 predicted proteins | sample 6monrhotite_MG_2_FD_205661 | JGI IMG/M metagenome (GOLD analysis project Ga0316204, IMG submission 205661) | Microbial mat bacterial communities from mineral coupon in-situ incubated in ocean water Damariscotta River, Maine, United States -... | ecosystem: Environmental > Aquatic > Marine >... | reverse complement strand
CATCTTGAGCTTGAAAATACGGATGCAACACTTGTTTTACAAATAACGTTACAAATATTTTATTTGTTGCGTTAGCAATGAATTATTTTCGTTCGCCTTGTTGACAGGGAACCGCTAATGGCTGACCACGATCATGCACACTTGGAGAAGTCGATATGGATACTCTAGTAACTGCCGAATGGCTGAAACAGCATATTAATGACTCAGACTTGGTCATACTTGATTGCACGGTTGTTACCATGCCCGATGCAAATGATCCTCGTGGGTTGCATAATGTCAGTGGGCGCCCTGATTATGAGCTTGGTCATATCCCCAATGCTGGCTTTGCTGATCTTAAAGACGAGCTCTGCAAACCGAATAACCCTATTGAATTCGATTTATTAAGCCCTGAACAATTTTGTGCCGCCATGAGCGAATTGGGTGTGGGGAATGATTCCCATGTTGTGCTTTACGATGCTAATTATACCGGCTGGGCTGCACGGGTTTGGTGGATGCTGCGTTGGGTTGGTTTTGATAATGCCGCAATACTGGACGGCGGTCTCGCTGCATGGACATCTACAGGTCATGCGCTTTCTCTTGAGCCTGTTAGCCGACCGGTACAACAGTTAACGCCAAAACCACGCCCTGAGTTGGTTGCGAAATACGATGAAGTGCTTGCCAGTATTGATAATGAAGCTGTTATTTTTATCGATACATTACCTGAGGAATTTTATCGAGGTGAGATGAGTATCTATCCTCGGCCAGGCCATATCCCTGGTGCGGTCAATATTAATGGCCTCAGCCTACTTGATAAGACAGGACACTTGCTTAAGCAAGATGAACTGGCCTCAATGCATACCTTTGATCTCAATGCCCGCATAATCACTTATTGTGGTGGTGGCATCGTAGCCTCAACCGATGCGTTTGTTTTAACCCGGTTGGGATTTAACAATGTGGCTGTTTATATGGCTTCACTCGAGGAATGGACGGCTGACCCCAATAACCCGATGGAGACAGGTGACGTTAAATATAAAACGGATTAGTGACTAAAGTAACTAAAGGAGTCGGAGTGATTTAATTTTAACCCTTTTTTAAATAAATATTTTGTATGTAATTAAAAGGGCAGAGACCTTTATATAATATTACGCATTTATAATTATACCGAGTATCACCCTATGAAAACTAACTCAATGACGAATCTTTTAAAACAAAATGATTCTGAAATATCTGTCGTAAAAGCGAATAAAATTTTAGTGGCGATTGGGATTCTTGAAGACAAAGAACGTCCAAGCTCAAAATATGAAGGTAAAATTAAAAAGTACAAAGCACTAACGGAGAAGGGATTAGCCTACGGAATAAATAAAGAGAACTCAAGCAGCCCTGGGCAGACAACACCGCATTACTATACAGAAAAATTTGATGAACTTTTTTCACTCATCCAAAATGAAGTGTCTGACAATTAAAATCTAATGTTTTCAGGTTTCGGTAACGAATTTGTTGCGCCGACCACGATGACTCCCGATTTCGAAAGCGGTATAGCAAGAACATCTGTTTTTTTATTGTGAATTGTATAGTTTCCTTTTTCAACAATGGCATCACGTACAATAGGATTGCGAAAAAAAACGGACTCATCAACCTGATACTGAAAAATAATATTATGCCCGCTACGTATCGCAAAAACCTGAGCAGGGGCACCGGCAATATTCGTTGCCCATGATGATAATAATTGTGTATTAGACCAGCTTAACGGAGGCTTTAATTTTTTATTACTGTCCGTATTGGTAACCGGTAAAGCTTTTCCCTGCATTTCATTATATTCTGTTAGTGCATCTTGTATCATTGGAATTGTGCTTGTATTTCGCTGATTGAACTGCGGTGCAAAAATAATAATAGTAAGTAACAATGCAACACTCCATCCGCTTGCACTTAACATGGCAGCTAAGCTGAACTTTGGCATAATTTTTTTGATAAAAATTAATGATGAAGATAACCAGAGTAAAGGCGGTTGTTTAGATTCCAGCTCATTCTTCAATAATGCTTCATCCAGGGCTATATCGAGCATTTGATGTGCGGAAGAAGTCATTCTTGATGAAGGTATTGATTCAAAGCGTTGGCTAAGCGCTTGTTGCCGGGCTAAATCATTGCGACAGGCTTCGCAGCCTATCAAGTGCGCTTCCACCAGCATTATTTGCTCATCTTCCAGCTCTTTATCTATATAACCCGCTAACAAATCCTGCAAGGTTTCGTGTAACTCAATCCACTTTCCCGTGTTCATGTTTTCTGCTTTTATATCAGTCGGATTATTCATTACCTTACTCCGCTATCATTACTTTGTATTTTTGCACTGCTATTACAACTTAATTTAATATTCGATTTAATTAATGCATTCGCTAAAATTCGCCTGCCACGTGACAGTCTACTCATGACCGTTCCTTTGGGTATATCGAGAATATATGAAACTTCTTTATATGAAAGCCCCTCAATATCTCGCAACAAAACAACACGACGGAACTCTTCTGGAAGGGTATCAATAGATTCATTCAGATGATCATTCTCTTGCTGCTGTAACATATTTTCAAACGGCCCTGGTGCTGAGCTTGGATGTAAAAATAAATCCTTATCATCGACAGTTATAACCGGAGCGAGCTGATGGCGGCGTTTTTCTTTTCGTCTGTCATCTGCAATTACATGGTCAAGTATTTTAAGCAGCCATGAATAAATGGCGACGCCATCTGAAAGCTGGTTAAAATCTTTCCATGCACGTAAAAGTGTTTCTTGTACCCAATCTTCTGCTGTTTGTCGCGTAATGGTTTGTCGCAAGGCTACACCGTACAAACGATCTCGCCAGGGATAGGTAAGTTGCTGAAAACGTTTCTGTTTATCTAAAAAAGTCATTTTTATTTCACAATAGTCATCTTGATCCTATAAAAGGCGTTACCAGCTTCCATTTTATTCCCGAAAATAAAAATATTTATTTTCAACTATTCCGGAATAAATCCCTACATTGTCACGCCTTGGTAATGGACAAAAGTATTTATTTTTAATATAAAAAATTATCAGGAAAATAACATGAAAAATAAAGTATTAGGTTACTGTTTACTTTCAGTATTTAGTGTCTCTTTGAATATGATGGCTTATGCAGCCGGAGATATCACAAAAGGAAAATCAAAGGCTTCATCTTGTGTTGGTTGCCATGGCGCGAACGGAATGGGACTAAGTGAGGAATTCCCCAATCTTGCAGGCCAAAAACAAGCTTATCTTGTGAAACAGCTTAATGCTTTTAAAAATAGTACTCGTATCAACCCTACCATGAAGGCGATGACCGCTTCACTTAGCGACAAAGACATCCTCAACCTAAGTGCCTATTATGCCAGCTTATCGCCTTTCTCGGGAGTGCAATCTAATAATAGTGTAGTACCAACAACCAAGGCATCAAAGCATGAATTTTCAAAACCTGTTTTTATATCAATGAAAAAAAGTGGCACGCTAGAAACGTTTCCAACTGAAATAGTTTGGAAAGGTGGCCCAAACATGCTTTACACTGCCGTAACACCTGATGGGAAAGTGGTTCTTTCAACTAGCCCTTCTAGTAATTCTCTTTATGTTTTTGATGCTGCAAGCGGTAAGCAGTTAGCCATTGTTCCTGTTGGCAAAGCACCAAAAGGCGTTAAGGTTACACCTGATGGTAAATTTGCTTATGTTAGCAATCAGGGCTCGGGAGATGTTAGTGTCGTTAACCTTAAAAGCTTAACGGTTGTTGACAGCATAAAAGTAAAAGAAGGCCCTCACAATGCACGTTTTACCCGTGATGGAAGTCTGGCCTATGTCACATTGCAAGGCGGCGCGGGTATTGCTGTAATCGACACAGCTAAACGCAAAATGATTCGTGTTATTGCTGTTCCAGGAATTACTGGTCCGCATAACCTGGATCTTTCTTCTGATGAAAAAACAGCCTACGTTCGTGATTTTGTACACAATGTTGCTGTGCTTGATATAAAAAGTGGTATTGTCAAAAAAGTAATCAAAGTTGGCAATGGTCATGGTGGTATTGATGTCTCACCAAATGGTCGTTATGTTGCGACTGCAGCCATCGGTGCAGACTTTATTTCAGTTATAAATCCTAAAACATTAACGGTGAAAAATATTAAAGTGGGTAATGGCCCTCATGGTATTAGAGCAAGTGAAGACAGTCGTTGGATTTATGTCACGATTACAAAAGATAATGTTATTGCGGTAATTAACGCTAAAACTATGATGGTAGAGAAAAAAATAGCGGTAGGAAAATTTCCTTTCTGGATTGCAGTGAAAAACAATCCGTAAATTGGTTGAGTTAACAGGCATCAGAGAGTAATTGTTTCTAATATTAGAATCTGTTGTTCTCTGATTCCGTTCGCATTGCATATTTATTATTCTCTGAGTAAAGGAATTAAAGGGGGCAGAGTAAAAATTATTCTGTCTAAGTTATATGAACCTTTTTGTGATTGATGCTATCGTAGCTCGATACTAATAATAACCTTTGAGAACCTTTCTTATGAAAAATGTATTTATTCTAATGAGCTTATGTCTGATCATAATGTCAGGTGCAGCCGTTTCTGCTGAAAAACCTTTATGGGGTGGTGCGGTCGTTAAGCATATTGACTATAAACCTCAGAAAGTGGTTTACGATGTGAATGTTGAAACACTCGCTGCGATGAATGGTGTTCTGGATAGAGCCAGTTATTTGAGTAAGTTAACAGGTGCTGATCCTTTTGATGGTTCAATCGTACTTGTTTTACACGGGCCTGAAATCAAGTTCTTTGCCCGAAAAAATTATTCGAAGTATAAAGAATTGATGCATCGTGCGCAGAGCCTTGTGGAAGGTGAAACATTGAAAATAAGAATGTGCAAACTCGCAGCCGAAGGTCTTGGATTTAAACCTGGCCAAATACATGGTTTTGTTAAAATGGTTCCTATGGGTGATGCCGAGATAATCCGTTTACAAAATGAAGAGCATCATGCGTATATGCAATAAATGTATTACATAGACAACAAAAATGGATTAAAGACAACTTTGATGTAGTATGAACCGTAATGCAGAAAGTTTGTTTGGCTCACTAAAGAACGAACTTGTTTATCATGAAGATTACAAAACAAGGGCTGAAGCAAGACAAAGTATCTTTGAATATATGGAAGTTTTTATATTCGAAAACGGCGACATGCCTTTTTAAATTACATGACACCTGTAGACTACGAAAAAAAATACGCGGGTATTTAATTCGTTGATTTTATTGGGGGAAGCTATGACCCCGATTAATTCCAAATAGTTTTGCTGTAATTTACTGTTGTGGCTTGATAAGTTTAATAGTTCTGTGTACTGATGAGCACAGTTGGCCAGAGTTTAATTCCTTTATGCCTTAATTTCTTTATTAACTTTTTAAAATATCATAAAACTTAATCAGGCTTGTTATATTAGTAGCATTAAGTTTTAACATCATTTTGGCGCGATGAACTTCAACTGTTCTTAATGAAACACATAGTTTGTCAGCAATCTGTTTATTGGTCAGTCCTTCTGTAACCAGGTAAAACAATTCTTTTTCTCGGTTCGATAATGTTGCAAACAAAACGCCATTACAATTTTTTTGGTATTGTAACAGGCTTGCTTTTTGTGCTTTATTTATACTGGGAATAAGTTCCGCAGCAGAGATGGGTTTTTGAAAAAAATCATTAGCACCATTACGAAATGCTTTTATTGTCATAGGGACATCGCCATGTCCTGTCAGAAAAATAACACTCAAAGCTGTGCCAAGTTTATTTAATTTATCATGAACTTCCGGGCCACTAATACCTGGCATTTTACTATCAAGAATTAAACATCCTGGTTCAGCACTAACATCAATTGCGGCTAAAAAATCATCACCACTTTCAAAATCAACAACACTAAAATCATAACCTTCCAACATATAGCGAAGGGATTCTCTAACGGATGGATCATCATCTACAATATAGATTGGTATCTTTAGCTCTTCAGTCATTTAAATCACCCGGTAATATAAAACAGACAGTACAACCGTCAGAGGAATTATTTTCTATCCATATGTCTCCATGATGCGATTCGATAATACGTTTACAAATCGACATACCTAAGCCTAACCCCTGGTTTTTGGAGGAGACAAAAGGTGTAAAAAGTTGAGTGGACATTGATTGACTAATTCCTGGACCATTATCAATTATTTTGAACAGTATTTTTTTATCATTGATTAGCTTTAATTCCAGTGTTAACTGATGAAGCCCTTCTGTATTAGACATCGCTTCTATGCTGTTTCGAATCAGGTTTATTAACACCTGTTGAATTTCAATAGGATCAATATTTATAACGATAATCTCCTGGGGTAAAGATAGTAGCAGATTTACTTCCGATTTTTTTAATTCAATCTTCAATAACAATAAAGATTCATTAATGAGTTTAGATAGATCCGTTGGATGTTTTTCAGGTTGTTGCTTTTTAGCAAAGCCTCTGATGCGTTGAATAATTTTCCCGCTTCGTTGTGCTTGCAGACTAATTTTGTCAAGTAAATCAATTAAATCGTGATTTTTTTGCAGCTTTTTCAGGCGGATAATACCACCTTCTGCATAACTGTTAATGGCGGCAAGCGGCTGATTTAGTTCATGTGCCATGTCAGAAGACAATTCGCCCAAAATAGCTATTCTCTGAGCATGTTCGAGTTCTTGTTGCTGGTGATGCAGCTCAATATTAACTTCTTGCAACTCATGGGTTCGGCGATTAACAAGTAGTTGTACCCAGAGATGATGCAAGAAACCCAGTATGATAACGAACAGGAACAAACCTCCCCATTGCCAGTTGATCCGCACCCATCGCCATACTTGTTGCCACCAGATTTCATGCCAGGGATGAATGTCTAAACGTTGATAGAGTTGGTGGATTTCATAAGTGCTAACGGGTGTTGTCCATCCCCGTGAGCCGGATGCAGTGGCTGCTTGTGAATTAGGATCCATGGACAATAGTGCTTTGTTTATTTTCTCGGCGAGTTTCGTTGGCGTATCTCTTAATTTAGCAAACGTCCAGTTGGGATATAGCCGGCTACTGCTCTGGCAGTTAAAACCATCATGTTGTTTCAGATCCAGCACTCGATAATCGTTAATATTAATGAGTCCCTCTTCATGCATCTTTTCCAGCAGGCATGCAGGCACAATAGCAGCCGCAACAGTCTTATCCCTTACCCAATAGACTAATGCGTCAACAGGGTAATGTGAGAAATTAATTTTGTGAAAAAAACGTGCAGGATCAATTTTCTGTGCAGCCATCTCTCCCCAATAAATCTGAAAGCCACCAAAAGCCAATGCATCCACCGCACCAAGATTTTCACCATTCAAATCACGTAATTTTTTGTAGGGCGAACGGGCTTTTACCACTAGCGCTGAACCAATAACCAGTCTGCGATCACTATGCCGGCGAGATGTCAGTGTTGCTAACCAGCTCATTCCAAATTTTGTACCAATGCGAACATATTGTCCGGGGTTAGTGATAACAAAATCAATATTTTGCTGCATCACCGCATTATCTAATTCTGACAAAGTCATAGGGAGGATAATAAAATGTGTACCTGGAATAGTTTTTTCAAGGTAATCAAGAGTTGGTTGCCAGTGTTGCAGTGTTTTTTCAACCCCCCTAAAAGCCAGCACACCCACTTTAATTTCCGGACTGTTAGCCTGACAAAGTAATGTTACCGATAATAAAGAAATTAATATTAATATTCGTAGCAATAGTCACCTGTTTCTATTTGAATTGTTTTCGAACACATTATAAGTCGTTTAATCATAGCAACAAAGCAAGCTTAAGTAATTCTGCAGAGAATTTACATTTTTATAAACTTAAGAGATTTCTTCTGTCAATATGAAACTGATGTTCAGATTATTTATATTAAATTGCCGATATTTCAGAAAATCATGATTAGCGAGCGGTAAAAACATGATCTAAATCAAGAAAAACTCATTTTATGTGATAACGGGCTAATTCATGTGGTTAACCACAATAGTGCATCCTGATATCTATGACGATACTTATCTCAAAATAGTGCAGAGAAGGTAAATAAGTCATGGACAAGAGTAAACGTCAATTTTTAAATAGAACCGCAGCCCTGTCAGTTGGGACTGCCTTTGTTCCTTTAAGTAGCCTTAGTCAGGCGGGCATCAATGACCAACCGCCGCGTCGAAATGGGCAACTTGGTAAACGATGGGCAATGGTAGTAGATCTTCGCAAGTGTATAGGTTGTCAGTCTTGTACAGTTGCATGCACCATTGAAAATCAAATGCCCATCGGCCAGTTTCGTACCCACGTTGACCAATACGATGTTCAGGACAGTCAAAATCCTGCAAACATTACCAGTTTAATGTTGCCACGACTCTGTAATCATTGTGATGAGCCTCCCTGTGTTCCTGTTTGTCCTGTGCAAGCAACCTATCAGCAAAAAGACGGCATCGTGGTAATTGATAATGAACGTTGTGTGGGCTGTGGGTACTGTGTTCAGGCCTGTCCTTATGATGCCCGTTTTATAAACAAAGAAACGAATACCGCCGATAAATGTACTTTCTGTACACATCGTTTAGAAGTAGGTCTATTACCCGCCTGCGTAGAAAGTTGTGTCGGAGGCGCTCGAATTATAGGTGATATGAATCAGGCTGATAGTCAAATATCTCATTTACTTAAAGAACATAAAGACGATATCAAAGTATTAAAACCACAAGCAGGTACCAAACCTCATGTGTATTACATTGGTCTTACTAATGCCTTTAAAAATCGAGTTACAGGACAGTCAGCTATCTGGCAACCAACACAGGAGATAACACAATGATTACCGAAATTCTTGCACCCGATATTGAAATCAGCTGGTTGCCTTGGGCCGTTGCTTACTTTTTCTTTATAGGGATCAGTTTCACGGCTGTAATTTTGACTTTACCGGCCATCTTGTTTGGTCAGAAACAATACCTTGGCGTTGCCCGTATTGCCATGTTGGTAATGTTAATTTGCGGCATTGTTGGTCCGGTTGCATTACTGGCGGACATACATCAACCCTTGCGCTTCTGGCATTTTTATGCGTATTTCACACCCTGGAGCTGGATGTCAATCGGTGCGATTTTTTTACCCCTCTATGTCACCGCTACCATTGTCTATAGTTGGCTTTTCCTAAGACCTGGTTTATTGGAAAATAAAGGCAAAGCAGGCTTTGCTGGTGTGATCGCTAATACGATCGGCTGGGGAACATGGCAGGGGCAACATTTATTAAAACCGGTTGCCATTATCACATTGATCTTAGGCCTGGTTATTGCGCTTTATACCGGCGCTGAAGTAGCCATTGTGGCATCAAGAGAATTTTGGAGCAGTTATTTAATTCCCATTTTTTTCTTTAGCACAGCATTATTAGGTGCCAGTTCTTTAACGTTGTTAATCGCAAGCCTGATACATGCAGATAATTTTACTCTCGCTACCTTAAGTCGTTATAACCGTTGGTTTGCTCTGTTATCTTTAGCAGTCCTGACTCTGTGGTTTGTTCTGGCTCTGTTCACTAATGGAGCAGAAGCCAGTAGTTTTAAGTTATTGCAGCATTCTGCACAGTGGCAGTTAAATCTAGTCTTCCTGGTTCTCCTGTCTTTAGTTGTTGTATTTTTTACCAATGGATCATCAAAGTTGATGTTGTTATCTGCTCTGAGTGGTCTCGTTGTTAGCTGGTTTTCACGTTGGATGATCTTTATCGATGGTCAAACCATCCCTAAATATGGTGCCGGGTTTTACACGTATGACTTACCCTGGGGCACAGAAGGTTTATTAGGCATGTTGGGTGTATTTGGACTTTGGCTATTTTTAGCCATCGTACTGTACGAATTTTTACCATGGAAAAACAAAACAGAATCACAGGTATAGGTGCAATCATGAAAGAATCACGTCGTAAATTTATTAAAACGGGTACTGCTGTAGGTGGGCTTGCCACTTTTGCTGCTGGCTATAGTGGTACTGCTAAACACGCACTGGATGGTGCTTTAAACGGAACTTCGGGTGTACAAACTAAAAATCGAATTTTTGGTAATGCTCTGCAACCTGAGTTTATTGTTGACGCTCAAGGAGCGGTGCAAGTCAATCCAAAACAGCGTCTGGCAGCCAGCATGTGTTTCGGTTGCTGGACAAGATGCGGAGTTAGATTACGCATTGATAATGAAACAGAGAAAGTTTTACGTATCAGTGGTAATCCTTATCACCCTTTAGCTGCCGAAGATCAAATTCCTTATAAAACGTCTGTTGAACAATCTTTTTTGGGCATCAGTGGTAAAGATGAAATCGGACTCGGCGGGCGCTCGACTGTCTGTGCTCGTGGCAATGCAATGCTGGAACAGTTAACCAGCCCTTATCGGATTACAACTCCGTTAAAACGGGTCGGCGAAAGAGGCAGTGGAAAATGGGAGCCGATTAGTTTTGAACAGTTGGTCAAGGAAGTGGTTGATGGTGGTAATCTGTTTAATGAAGGTCATGTGGATGGACTGAAAGCCATTCGAGATTTAAAAACTCCACTCGATCCTGAAAACCCTGAATATGGACCCAAGGCAAACCAGTTACTAATGAGTAATGCGGGGGATGATGGACGCACGGCCTTCTTTAAACGTTTTACCTTTAATAGTTTTGGCACACGTAACTTTGGCCATCACGGTGCCTATTGTGGTTTCTCTATGCGTGCTGGATCCGGCGCATTAATGAATGATCTAAAAAAATATGCTCATGTAAAACCCGATTGGTCAAATGTAGATTTTGGCTTATTTATCGGCAGTTCCCCAGCTCAATCCGGTAATCCATTTCAGCGTCAGGGTCGCCAGCTTGCCAAGGCCAGGACAGATCGAAACTTTGAGTATGTTGTGGTCTCACCGGTTTTACCCAATAGCTCCAACCTGGCCAGCCAGCCCAATAACAATTGGGTGCCTGTGAAGCCCGGTTCTGATGCCGCCTTAGTGATGGGTATGATTCAATGGATCATCGATAACAAACGTTATGACGCTAATTTTATTGCGCAACCTGGACCAAAAGCGGCAAAGGCGGCTAATGAAGCGCTTTGGAGTAACGGCACGCATCTGATTATTTCAGATGAATCACACCCACGTTATGGGGCTTTCCTGCGCAGTAGTGATGTTGGCAACGCATTTAAGGGCGAGGCCTATGGTAAAGGCGATGCCTATCTGGTGGTTGATGCCAGCAGTGGTCAGTTGGTGGCTCATAATCAGACAGGAGGTGAAGCCGCTGTATTTGTTACTCGTGAAGTAGACAGCAACAAGGGCAAAGTTTTGGTAAAAAGTAGTATGCAACGTTTAAAAGAAGAGGCTGAGCGTTTTACCCTGACAGAATACAGTGAAATATGTAGTGTGCCCGAGGCAACCATTATCGGTCTGGCAGACAAATTCACCAGCTATGGAAAACGAGCGGTGGTCGATACTCACGGCGGAGCGATGAGTAGTAATGGCTTTTATACAGCGTATGGCATCTTGATGCTCAATGCTCTGGTAGGAAACTATAATGTTAAAGGTGGTGCATCATCTACCGGTGGAAAATTTCCGGCATTTGGTGGTGGGCCTCGTTATAACTTTAAAAAATTCCCAGGTAAAGTAAAACCCAAAGGCGTATTTCTGTCACGTTCACGTTTTCCTTATCAAAAGACCAGTGAATACAAACGTAAAGTGGCTGCGGGGAAAAATCCTTACCCTTCACAACAACCATGGTATCCGTTCTCACCACCCATAATGACTGAGCATCTATCATCTGCTCTCGATGGTTACCCTTATCCTATTAAGGCAATGATTTTTAATATGTCTAACCCTATTTATGGGCAGGCCGGCTTAAAAAAATTAATCGAGAAAAAACTTAAGGATCCCACTAACATACCTTTGTTTGTTGCGATTGATGCTTTTATAAATGAAACAACCGCATTTGCCGATTACATTGTGCCGGATACCATTAGCTATGAAAGTTGGGGCTGGACCGGTGCCTGGAGTGGTACGGTGACTAAACTATCTACGGCTCGTTGGCCCACCGTTGAACCCGCCACCGACAAAACCGCCGAAGGTGAAGCGATCTGTATGGAAAGTTTTTTGATCGCTGTAGCTAAAGAAATGAAGCTGCCCGGCTTTGGTGATAAAGCCATTCCAGACAGTGCTGGTAATCTTGGACCATTGAATAAAGCCTCCGATTTTTATCTGAAAGCAGCGGCTAATGTAGCCTATTTTAAAAATAAGCCAGTCCCTGATGCCTCAGCAGAAGATATAAAACTCAGTGGTCTTAATCGATTGCAAGATGGCATTAAGCAGGCATTAAAGCCGGATGAGCAAGCGAAAGTTTCATTTATGTTGGCCAGAGGAGGGCGTTTTGAAGATATTGATAAAGCCTATGATGGCGATAAGTTGAAACACAAGTATGGCAAAAACTTATGTATCTGGAATGAAAAAATAGGCACGAGTATTAACACACTCAGTGGCAAACATTTCGTCGGCTGTCCAACGTATTATCCGCAGCAACTTGCAGATGGAACGCCATTAGATAAAGTCTATCCAGCATCAAAGTGGCCGTTTACATTGTCTTCTTACAAGTCTAACTTGCAAAGCTCGTTTTCGATCACCTCTGAAAGATTGCGTTCAGTACATTCGAGTAATCCCGTTTCTATTAATCGCGAGGATGCAAAAAAACTGGGCATAAATAATGGAGATAAAATTCGTATTAGCACCCCAGGCGGATCGGCAGAAGCTATCGCGTTAGTACGTGATGGTGTGCATAGCGGAACGATCGGTATTGAACATGGTTTTGGACATAAAGAGCTGGGTGCCAGGGCGCATTTAATTGGTGGTCAGCGGCAACCGGAATCTGTTGGCATCGGCGCAGGGATTAACTTAAATGATCTTGGCTTAATTGACCCACACCGTAAAGGTTCTTCAACCTTGTTAGATTGGGCTTCAGGGGGTGCTGCGCGGCAAGCCTTGCCGGCTAATATCGAAAAAATAAGTTAATTGTATCTGTTTTATACAGTGAGGTGATTTACCTCACTGTATAGCCTGTATATTGGATGCACTTCATCATAAGCATTAATGCTCGACCACCAATAGGCAACGAAGCGCGTAATAAAGGAAAGGATCTATTTGCGTGTAAATCAGACCAATCGATTAAAATCACAGGTTATTTTCGATTTCCTATAATCCACTTCCCCATCATTTGATAAACTAACCCACGTTCTTGATTTAATGCTAAATTACCCACTAAGCGATCAGCACGTTTGATATTGTGCTTTTCATACACGGTATTTTTTATCGCGCGACCTAAACTTGTCAGACTGAGTTTTTTACCTTGTATACACGCTTCAACCATTGTCATTAATGTTTTTAACCGTTTTTTATGGATTGCTTGACACATCTTCTTTAAATAGGTATTTATTATTTGTGTAACCTGCATGGTGTACTTTCCTTTTATTGATCCCGACAATTAAAAGAAGATCAAATCAACCGCCAGTAAAGAAAAGTAAGAATGATTTAAAGACATTTCACTTGTTAAGTTACTGCGAACTGCTGTTGAGCAAACCTCAGATAATATGATGGTTGGGCCGATATGAGCAAAATTGGCTCTTATATATCGAATAACAGCTGTATCTCATCTATTAACTATGGTTACAAAAAACTTGGTTGATTTAATAAAAGTGACTGAATTATTTGAGATAGAAATGAGAAAAGAGGGTAAAGCGATGTATATTAAGGATATGCGCAAATGAAGGCTGATGAGCCCTATTACATTAAACTTTATACTTTTTTTCAGGTTTAAATAAAAAAATAATAGGTTTTTTACAATAGAAGATAACCCCGCAGCTCTCCTGGCCAGGTAATATAAAAATTAATATGTCTTTTGATATTCGTACTTTATTAGTTGCAGTTGCACTATCTACCGCATTTTGTGCAGGAGCGAGATTTCTGCTTTGGAGAATGCACCCTACAATCCCTGGGCTTGGACGTTGGGCATTAGCGGGCGGTTTTGCTGTATTAACATTTGTTATGATCTTTTCTTATGGGCGTTTTCAATGGATGCCGTCTTTAGTCTTTGCCCAGCTCTTTGTCATTATTGGTTTAGCTTCTGCTTGGGATGGTTTTCGTCGTTTCATGGATAAATCACCTATCTCATTATCTGTACTTTCGTTGATAGCAGTTCTTCTTTTGGTCTGGGTAAGTATTGTTCTCTTTATGCAATCACCGGCATTTGAGGCAAGAGGTAATGCGGTCATTATTTTTGCTTTGTCAGGATTAATTGCATGGGACTTAATAACTGCGAAGAAGTTTAATGGTCCTTCAATGCGTGTTACAGGTTGGTTATATGCCCTTAACGCGGTTATTTTCCTGATTCGTGCCATTTTCGTTGATCAGGTTGCTCAACCTGTTGATACACTAGATCCCGGCGGTGTTGCTGCCGCAATGTTATTGTGGGTGCTCTGTATGACCATTGCGGTTACGTTGGGTATGGTATTAATGACCTCGGAGCATCTTCAATCCGATCTTGATTATCAGGCAAACCATGATCCACTGACAGGCGCGCTTAATCGACGTTCATTTTCTTTGCTTTCAGAAAATATAATGGCACGTTGTCAAAGAAACAAAACACCATTGTCTATGTTAATTCTCGATCTGGATCATTTTAAAAATGTTAACGATGTTCATGGCCATGATGCAGGGGATAGTGTTCTTTGTTATATGGTTGATACAGCTAAACAAATATTACGTGGCGAGGATATATTTTGTCGTTTTGGAGGCGAGGAATTTGTGGCGATATTGCCAGATGCTTCTGCTCAAGAATCACTGGTTGTTGCTGACCGTCTTCGTAAGAGTTTTGCGGCAGGTAAAAATGTTGATGTTTTTCATGATACACAAATAACGGTAAGTATTGGTGTTGCTGAACTGATACCAGATGAAACGTTAGATAAGTTGCTTCAACGCGCAGACTTAGCACTTTATACGGCCAAGAAAAAAGGACGTGATTGCTGTGAAGTGGCTATTCGAAATAAATAGGATCAGAGCCCTTTATGCTCTATTAATATTTACAATTAGACCGAATATTACCCTATAAAAACTGATTCAATGACGAATCTTTTAAAACAAAATAATTAAGAAATATCGGCTGTTCACAAAGGTTGAGCATCATCGAAATGTATTCAGGTAAAAAAATAAATTAAAGGAGTAGAGCCTTTTACATTTCACGTCGGTAGTCATAAAATAAAAAAATCATATGGAATATTCAATCTCAACAGATAAATCAAAGCTTAATGTAGAAGCGATCCATGATTATTTGTGTCATAAATCATATTGGGCAAAAGGCCGTAGTTTAGAAAGTGTTAAAAAATCAATTAAAAACTCAATTTGTTTTGGCTTATACGACTCTAATAATAACCTGTTAGGGTTTGCTCGAGTCATTACCGACCACGTTGTGTTTGCGTACTTAATGGATCTTTTTGTCTTTGAAAAGCATCAAGGTAATGGTTTAGGGACAAAGTTAGTAAAACACATAGTTGAACAACCAGAATTACAGGTAAGGTTGTGGTTTTTAGGTACAGCTGATGCGCATGGTTTATATAAGAAGTTTGGTTTTTCAGCTTTAGATAACCCAGACAGGTTTATGTTTAAAAGAGATGAAAATTACTGTTAACAAGCAATTAAAAGGAATTATAAATGCAATCAAATAGAATATTAATTGTTGGTGCGGGCATTGGCTTATGGGCGTGTTTTATCTATCGCCAGCCTGACAGAAGTGATTTAAAAATTAAAGGGTAGCCTTTTTTTGGCAACCGTAACCTAGCTTAACTAAAATTATTCATAATGATCAAAAGACACTTTACCTTATATGCATATCCATTTCGTTCCAGAGCTGAACGTGTTATATGGACACTAAAGGAATTTTGCTATTCTTTTGACGTTATTCGGCTTGATCCTCTAAAAGGTGAAATTAATACACCAGAATTTATCAAATTGAATCCGGCAAGAAAAATGCCTGTGCTAATAGAAAATGAAAAAGTTTTTACAGAATCACTTGCCATCATGGAATACCTGAATGACATTTCAGATTCAATCAAACTAATTCCCACTGAACCTGCTGAAGCATATGATTATCGAAAAAAAGTGCATTATGGTTTAACCGAAATTGAGCCGTATATGTGGATTGCAGAGCAATCAACACGGCTTAAAGGTTTATATGACTGGCCTGATGGTGCTTATGAAAGTACACACGCAATATTGAAATTACATTTACCGGTTGTGTTTTCATGGCTTGAAAAGAATTCATATATTGCTTCCGGCCAATTTACTTTGGCAGATATCTATTTTTATAGTTTACTTACATGGGCAAAACAACAAAAAATTGAAGTTCCAGAACATATAAATAGCTATATAAAAAATCTTGAGCAACGATCTTTTTTCCCCAAAGAGGCGTTACCGGATTAAAGTGGTAAGAGCCCTTTAATTTAGAGCTCTTTAAATGATTTACTTTTATAAATTAAGGAGGAATTTGTGGCAGACATAAGAAGAATAGCGTTACTTATTGATTGTGATAATGTGAGTCATAAATCAATCGAAGGTGTGCTTGAAGAACTTGCGAAATATGGCATGGTGAATGTTCGTCATGCACATGGCGATTGGAACAATCCATTATTATCAGGTTGGATTGATAAATTACATCCTAACGCTATAAGACCTATGCAGCAATTTGCTTATACAAAAGGAAAAAATGCGACAGATTCAGCAATGATAATCGATGCCATGGATTTGCTTTATAGTAAAACCATTGATGCTTTTGCATTGATGACAAGTGACAGTGATTTCACCCCGCTGGTACTAAGAATACTTGAAAGTGGTTTACCAGTTTATGGGTTTGGTGAAAAGAAAACACCGCAACCCTTTGTCGATGCCTGCTCACCATTTATTTTTACAGAAAACCTTGTGCCGACAGAAGAAGATAAAGCGGATTCGTCTCATCAGCCGGTAAAGAAAAGTAAAAATGATTTAAGGAAAGATACTTCACTTGTTAAGTTACTGCGAACTGCCGTTGAGCAAACATCCGATGATGATGGTTGGGCTGACATGAGTAAAGTTGGCTCATATATATCTAATAATAGTTCTTTTTCATCCATTAACTATGGTTACAAAAAACTGGGTGATTTAATAAAAGTGACTGAACTATTTGAGATAGAAATGAGAAAAGAGGGTAAAGCGATGTATATTAAGGATATGCGTAAGTAAAAAAGGGTAGCGTGGTTTAATTTTGACTAAAGATTAAATCGACCATTATCATGCAATACTTTACTTTACCCGCCACCAAACAAAAAACCAGCCTAAAATGAGACTGGTCTTTTGACTGAAAATGGTGAGATAGACGGGATCTTTACCTCTCTTTTATTCAGGGCTATTTTGACACGTTAATAATGATTTTTCCATGTGCATGACCGGTTTCACTGCGCTCATGTGCTTTTGCCACTTCATCTAATCCAAATTCACTGTCGATATTAACTTTTAGCTGACCCGCGTTGGCAAGCTCAGACAGATGATCCAGCTGTTCGCGGTTCGGCTGTACAAAACAGAAGAATGCAGAAACGCCGTGTTCAGTCGCGGTTGCTTCATCCGGTTCTTCAATAATAGAGATTAAGCGTCCCCCTTTCTTTAACGTTTTCCAGCTGTTTGCTAGCGTTTCGCCACCAATGGTATCGAAAACAACATCAATATCTTTCAATTCCGAAAAGTCTTCCTGATGGTAATCAATGGCTTGATCAGCACCGAGGCTTAGCACCAAGCCTTTGTTTTTTGACGAAGTCGTAGTGTAAACATAAGCGCCACGTAATTTTGCTAACTGGATGGCGAATTGTCCTACAGCGCCAGAACCCGCATGTATTAACACGCGCTCACCGGTTTTCAATTTCGCCAGTTCGTAGAGCGACTGCCATGCAGTTAGTGCAGTTAAAGGAATACCTGCCGCTTCTTGCCAAGTGAGTGAGCTGGGTTTAATCGCAACTTCATCAGCAACAGCTGTCATGTATTCGGCATAGCTGCCGTTTTTACTGATCTCAGGTCGGCTGTATACCGCGTCGCCTACTTTGAGGTGACTCACTTGATCACCGGCGGAAACAACCTCACCAGATACATCCCACCCCAGTGTTAATGGTAATGTGTGGTTTAGCATGGGTTGCAGATACCCTTCGCGAATTTTCCAATCCACAGGGTTTACGGCAGCTGACTTTACTTTAATGAGTACTTCATTCGCCGCAGGGGCTGGAATGTCGATGTCATTTAATTCCAAAACACTTCGGTCACCAAAGCTATTGATTTGTACTGCTTTCATTAGATTGCTCATGTCATCTCTCTTAAGTTGTATGTTTTCTGAAGTTAAGAGAATGGTACGCCACAAATTGTGGCTTGATTAGGTGTCTTTTTCCCACTATATTGTTTCCAAATTAGCAACAATTTATAAAAATATGGCGATTGAAAACGAAAATATGAAGGGATTGGTTCTTTTTACTCACATAAATAAGCTGGGTAGTTTATCGGCTGCTGCACAGTTGCTGGGTGTAAGCCGATCATCTGTCAGTAAGCAATTGGCGGCATTGGAGAAGAAAATTGGTTCCAGGTTGTTAAACCGGACCACCCGGAAAATTGTGCTCACGGAAGTGGGTCGCCAGGTTCTTCAAGAGGCACATAAGGTTGAATTGGCACTCCAGACCATTGAACACATCAGCGAAGATCATCAGTCTGAAATAGCGGGATCTATGAAAGTTTCTTGTTCCAGTGCGCAAGGGCGCGTTCACCTGGTCCCTTTATTGGCCAAGTTTTTAGCACGCTACCCAAAGTTAACGGTAAACCTGCAACTAGAAGATCGTTTTGTCGATATGGTGGCCGAAAACATTGATGTTTCTATTCGAGTTGGATACTTACCTGATTCAACGTTGATCGCACGGAAAATCGGCGATTTATCCTGGACGCTTTGTGCTAGCCCGACGTATTTAAAGAAAGCACCACCTTTGGAAAAACCAGGCGATTTAGTGCACCACCGTTGTTTGTTTTATCGAAACTCAAAATTGGCTATGAATACCTGGGTGTTTACCAGTGAAGAAGGAGAGGAGAGTGTCACCGTCTCAGGACCACTGGCCATCAATGATCCAAGTGCACTGGTTTCTGCTGCAGTTGAACACGCCGGAGTATTGCTGATCGATAAAGGCCTTCTAGGCGACACAATTCGCCAGGGAAAGCTGATCCCAATATTGCCGGGGTATCAGCCCATTGGAGGTTTACCGGTGTACGCAGTTTTCCCTGAAAAAGAATTTATGCCAGCTAAAACACGCGCACTGATTAATTTTTTATTGGAAGAAATGCCGCCCATAATTCAAGGTGAATGAATTAAAGTAATTTAATCAGACGAAGTTACTCGAGAATAGTTATATAGTCGTTCAGCTTATATTTTATTTAAAAAAGAACTAATATGAAAAACAGATCGTCACCTTGTATTAGGAACTGCTGCTTAAATGAAGATAATATATGTCTGGGCTGCTTTCGTAGTATTGATGAAATTATTCAGTGGAGTAATGCGACTGAACAACAAAAACAGAAAATGTTAAACTTGGTAAATGAACGAAAAATTAATTATCAAAATTTACATAAGTAAATGGAAGAAACGATTAATGCAATAAGGAGGCTTCAATGAAAAATATAATTCAGTTTGGTGAAACCGTTGAGGGGTATAACATCCCTGTTTTAAATGAGCGAGAAATAAGAGCAGCAGCAGGATTATTGTTTTTAATGATGTTCATCTCTGTGATGGTTGTGATATTTAAGGAAGATTTTTTATTGCTGAAGTATGCAGTAACCATTTTTCTGACAGATATTTTGATACGTGTTTTTATTAATCCTAAATATGCCCCAACATTAATACTAGGACGATTAATTGTCAGAAATCAGGTTCCTGAATATGTCGGCGCACAACAAAAAAAGTTTGCCTGGATCATTGGTGTGGTTTTAGCGTCAACATTTTTTATTTTTTCGGTAGTGATAAATTCATATAGCCCTGTCACGGGACTTATTTGTTTTACGTGTCTTATATTCTTATTCTTTGAATCTGCATTTGGAATTTGTTTGGGCTGTAAGTTTTATTCAATGTTTTATAAAGAAAAAGCACAGTACTGCCCCGGTGAAGCATGTGATGTAAATGAGAAGCAGGATATTCAAAAAACATCCCTGGGTCAGGTGTTTATTGTTGTTGGCTTTGTCGGATATATTATTTTAACCGCTTTCTTGTTTAATGATTATTATAGTGAAAAGCCATATGACTTATTTGGCTTTGATACACACCAACAGTCTTAATAATTACACCGAGTATTAGCCTATGAAAACTGACTCAATGACGAACCTTTTAAAACAAAACAATGCTGAAATATCTGTTGTAAAAGCGAATAAAATTTTAGTGGCGATGGGGGTTCTTGAAGAGAAAGAACGCCCAAGCTCAAAATACGAAGGCAAAATTAAAAAGTACAAAGCACTCACGTCGAAGGGATTGGCCTACGGAATTAATAAAGAGAACTCAAGCAGCCCTGGGCAAACAACACCGCATTACTATGTAGAGAAATTTGATGAGCTGTTCTCGCTTATCCAAAAAAACAATTAATTAAATTAAAGAGGTTAGAGTTATACGAGAACTCTTATTTAGAAGTACGCTGTTGCGTAAATATATCAATTAATGATGCAGTAAAAGAAGATAAAAATTACAGCCAGCTAATTCATGAATTAAGCTAGCTGCAATACTTCAGTCTTTAAAAACCGTACACCAATGCTATTGTTGTTACAGTATCTGTTTTTTTCGTTCCAGCCGGAACGGTTGAATTTTGTTTAATTGTATAGGCTATTTTAGATGCAAGATTTCCATTTATCTTCATTTTTAATGATGTTTCAGCTTCTGTATACGTATTAGCATCACCCGCTTCGATTAAAATCTTTTCTTTAAAAGTTGCATATTTACTAATCTTGTATAGATAATTTAAGTTACCAGTAATAATACCATCACCCGAAACCACTGAAGTCGCCGTATCTTTTAATCGTCGATAACCAAGACCTAATGAAGCATCAAGCTCATAATTGTCATTTTTAAGAAACTGGTTACCAAAACCAAGTGAAACGGATGACTGATAATCATAACCGCTAAATTTATCTTCCTCGTATCGAAGTCCTGCAAAGGTATAGGTTTTTTTACCAAATTCATATTCCGTACGTGCATCTGCAATTGTACGGTTAGTACTCTCAGTTCCATTAATAGAAGCTTGTAAAGCTTCTAAATTAGCTTTGTGTGTCCACTTGTGATGTTTTTTTACAACACCAAGTTTTGCATTGAGGCTTTTTGATTCTGTATTACCTGATGTTTGAGTGAAACCTAATTCGCCTTCACCTTTCCATTCATTGTTACCGGGTTCATCTGCCGCATTTACCAAAGTAGGTAATGCAATCGCAAATGCTGTTATATATTTTTTCATTTGTCTCTCTACTTTATTCTAAAAATTTTCAATTACATTAATTCATTGTTAAATACATGGATATCGCGTTGCGGGAAGGGAATACTTATTGATGCTTCATCAAACCGCAACTTAATAGTTTCATTAAGCTCATAAAACACATCTGAGTAATCTGCGCTTTTCACCCATGGACGTAATGCTATGTTAACACTGCTATCTGCTAATTCTGCTACACCAATAGTCACTTTCTGATCTTTCAGGATGCGATCATCTGCATTCACTATTTCCATTAAAATGTCTTTCGCTTTTTTAATATCCGCATCATAGCCAATGCCAATCACTAAATCGATGCGGCGTGTTTCCTTTGTAGAATAATTAACAATATTGCCAGCCATGATACCGCCATTAGGTACAAATATTGATTTGTTGTCACCAGTACGAATATGCGTTGTGAATATATCGATACCTTCAACGACACCTGCTACACCTGCAGCTTCAATATAATCACCTTTATTGAAGGGGCGAAAAATAATCATTAACACGCCAGCAGCAAAGTTCGATAATGAGCCTTGCAATGCCAGGCCAATAGCAAGACCAGCAGCACCGAGTATTGCAATAAAGGATGTCGTTTGGACACCTAGCTGTCCTAAAGCAGAAATAATGACGAATGCCAGCATTGCCGCATACACAAGATTTGATGTAAACGTAATTAATAATGCATCGATATTAGAACGCGTCATAAATTTAATTAGGGTTCTTTTTAATAATTTGGCAACCCATTTTCCAATAAAATATGTCAGGATTGCCAGAATGATATTCAATCCATAATTAATTCCGTATTGGATGCCTGTCTCAATTAATTTGTCCATTTCCATAATATTCCCCTAAATTGACGTATTCGTTCTAATAATTTTCAGCATATGAGATCATGATACTTGTGTTTAAGAATCAAATAAACGGGGGCAAAGCACAATTATTTTTAATATTAAGGTAGCGGAGCCCCGTTAATATTTTTAATAAGATATGTTACTAGTGACTATGTCGTTTTAGGTTCAAGTATTGCCGTTAGCACTCCGGTTAAGATTAGCAACATGCTTAATAAATGAATGTTTTCTATTTTCTCACCTAAAATAAGATAAGCAATTAATCCACTAAAGATGGGAAGTGTGTAGTAAATCATGGCAGGTTTTGTTGGCCCTAAAAATTCAACGGCTTTTCCCCATAATATATATGAAAACAGGGATGCAAATACACCTAAGTAAAGGATTGAATAAAAGGTATTCCTGTCTATGGTTTGAATTTGAAAGCCTGTGCTGACTGACTCCCAGATATAAAAGGGGGTTAAAAATAAAAGACCAATCACAAAGGTACTCAATTGAAATGAACGCGTGCCTAAACCGGCAGGTTTGTGTTTTATTAAAATACTATAGAGCGCAAAGGATATCGCAGCGAGTAACATCCATAGGTCGCCGGCGACAAAAGAAATAGTTTTAAGTATTGATAAATCACCTTTTGTTATGAGTATGATCACTCCACTGATGACAAGTAAAATCCCTAACCCTTTATTGAATGTAATTAACTCATTAAAGATAAATCTTGAAATGATGATAATAAATACAGGAAAGGTGATGGCAATTAATGACATATTTATTGCTGATGTTGAATGTCCAGCAATATAAACTAACGTATTAAATAGCGATACACCAAGAATGGATGTGATTGAGAGATAGATAAAGTTACTCTTTACTATTACCCAATCGGAGATAAGCGACTTAATGGCAAAAGGGGCTAAGATAATGATAGCCGTTGTCCATCGCCAATAGGCCAGACTTATGGGAGGAATGTTTTCTATAACACCACGTGCGATTGTAAAATTGCCAGACCAGAATAACGTTGCAGCAATTGCACTAAGGTAACCATAAGTTGAAGCATTTGAATTTATTTTTTTCACTTAATACCTTTGATAGAAAAGTGTTTAAATATCATTATTGTATTTTATTTTCAATAAACGGCAACTAAACTGGGTAAGAGAGTAATTGTTTCTAATGTAATAGAATATATTTTTATTTGACCATTAGCACAGGAAAAAATATGAACGGTAATATATACCTCTTTGCTGAAATAGATACTGACTGCAGAGAGCACTCTCGGCACAAAATTCTCGTTAGCAGCATAAAATGATCACGTTGACTGTTAATGGGAGATCGGTCAAGTTGAATGATGGCTCGACGTTGCTCGATGCGACCAGAGAAGCTGGCGTGTATATTCCTACGCTTTGTTATCATCCTCGTTTCCCCTGCCATGCTGTGTGTCGACTATGTCTCGTGAATGTTGATGGTTGTGCCCGACCACAGCCTGCCTGTGTTACGAAGGCGAACGACGGTGATGTTGTCGAGACAGACTCCAAAGAACTACAGGAATTTCGTAATGCAGATGTGCAATGGTTGCTGGCTCGCCATCCGAATGATTGCATACGATGTGAAGTCAACGGCTCGTGTAAGTTACAGAGTTTTGTTAGCGAGAATCAATTGGAGGAGCGCTGGGAAAAAAGCCCGATGGGATCGGAAGAGCATCCGGAACATAGTTTGACTGATCACACTTCGCCAAGTATCTGGCGTGATCTATCAAAATGCATTGAATGCGGCTTATGTGTAGAAGCGTGTGGCGATGCAGGACAACAACAATACGTGATCGGATTTGCCGAACGCGGTTCAGATCGCCTGCCCGTCACCGTTTTCGATCATTCTCTGGCTAACACCCAATGTATCTCCTGTGGTCAATGCACGCTGGTGTGTCCGGTCGGTGCGTTGATCGAAACACCACACTGGCACGATGTGCTTCATACCCTTGATGCACGTCGACGACTCTCTGCAGTACAAGTTGCACCTGCAACGCGAATTGCCATTAGTGAAGAGTTTGGCATGAAAGCCGGAACCGTGAGCACGGGTAGATTGATCAATGCCCTGAGACAGCTGGGTTTTGATTACATTTTTGATACCAATTTTGCCGCTGACTTGACAGTGATGGAGGAAGCAACTGAGTTTCTTTCACGACTAAAAAATCAGAAAGGGAACCAAAAAAAGTTACCGCTTTTTACTTCCTGCTGTCCGGGATGGGTCAACTGGGTTGAGATCAACCGGCCTGATCTTCTGCCACACTTGAGTACAACAAAATCACCGCAACAAATGCATGGCGCACTCACGAAACGCGGTGCCTTCGCACGCACGCTCGGTCCTGAATTTGCAGCGGGCGATGTTGAACCTTACGTGGTGAGTGTGATGCCTTGCACTGCCAAGAAGGATGAAGCCGTTCGGCCGGGTGTATCCGGTGATTTAGACCATGTTTTGACAACGCGCGAACTGGCCAGAATGATCAAGGCGCGCGGTATAGCATTCAATGCATTGCCAGAAGATGGCACTTTCGATCATCCGCTGGGTGAAAGCACGGGCGCGGGACAGATTTTCGGTGCATCAGGCGGTGTCATGGAAGCGGTTGTGCGTACTGCTTCTCATTTTATCGGTGAGGAGAACTCGCTTCCGCTGGAATGGCATCAATTCCGCGGCGTTAGCACGGGAGTAAAAACGGCTGAGATTCCCGGAGTAGGCAGGGTCGCCATTTGTAATGGCATCGCAACAGCACAACGCATGCTGGAAACAGAAACATGGCGGGATGAGTTTGTCGCCATTGAGGTTATGGCTTGTGTGGGTGGTTGCCTGGGTGGTGGTGGCGAACCCAAATCTGATGATCCGCTTGTGCTGGAGAAACGCATGCAGGCCATTTATCATATGGATAAAAATGCGCCGCGACGACGTTCATATGAAAATCAGGATGTACAAAAGTTATATGCGACAGAATTGAAAGCACCGAATTCTGTTGAAGCGCACGCATTACTTCACACAAGCTATGCCGCGCGAAACTCTACTCGATTACTTTTGATGCAGTTTCTTGATTGCGTCGACAGGCGAGATGGCAATGCTGCGGCTAACCTGTTTCATCCGAATTCGGTGTGGTCAACCGCATCTCCTTTTGGCGACATAGAAGGCACCGCGAATATCGGGGCGTTCATTAATACGCGTTTGCCACCGCGAAAGTATGGCCCGGCATATGCCCGACATCGGATGGAATCCACCGCGGATGTTGATGATCTTACTGTCATTACGCCGGTGGGTGAGCGATGCAGGTTCAGTATGGAAGTAGAAACACTCCTAGAAGGTAGTCAGTCAAGGATGGTGATCAGAAAGCTTGTGCGGGAAGTTCTGTAATCAATCTGTGTACTTCCAATAAATGATGGGCTAGCCAGTACTCCAGCCACGTGGACGTTGCATGCCGGCGATCTTGCAGGCCTGTTTCACGTAACCATAAGGAAACAATGTAAAAATCGATTGCTTGGCATCTTTTTTACTGTAGTCCAGGCTTTCGCTCAGGTGCTTAATCACATGGCGTACATCCGGTATCACTTTATGCTCTACCCAGTAGGCTCGCATAAAATTCAGAATAGGCCAGTAATCCTCAGATAATTGCAGCCCTTCAGATTCTGCCAGTACTCTGGCAACATCTTCGTTCCAGTCGTCCGGATCAACAATGTAACCCTCTTTATCCAGTTCATATTGCACGTTACTTTGCATGGGTGTTCTCCTCTATATAAGCTGTAGCTACTATACCGTCCCCATTTAACACTAGTAAAACGATATTTTTTACTATCTAATATTGATATATTCGATATTAAATGTAGCAATGTTTTTACGAGAGCGTTTCATGGACATCGATCAGGCACGCACCTTTCTCATCATTACCGCACATGGCAGTTTCGTTGAAGCAGGACGCCAGCTACACCTGACCCAATCAACCGTAAGTGCACGAATAAAACGGTTGGAAGATGAACTGGGTACACGCCTGTTTGTCCGTAATCGATCGGGTGCCAGTCTCACCCTCGCGGGTAAACGATTTCTTGATTATGCCAAACGACTGGTACTCACTGTTGATCAGGCTCGTGATGAGTTGGGGTTACCCGAACACTATCGCGACAGCATTCGTATTGGTGGACGTATTGCCCTGTGGGAAGGTTTTTTACCACAATGGGTTGGCTGGATGCGTCAGCAAGCAGCAGATGTCGTGATCAGAAGTGAGATTGGTTTCGAAGAAGATTTAATGAATCGCCTGATCGAAGGCTCTTTGGATATCGGTTTGATGTACACGCCGCGTCATAGTCCAGGTTTAATTGTTGAACACCTGTTTGATGAAAACCTGATACTCGTGAGTAGTCGAAAGGATGATACCGGGCCGGGTGAGGATTATGTTTATATTGAATGGGGACCGAACTTCTATGCACAACATACACAGAGTTATCCTAATCTTGAAGGGACGTCACAGATTGCAAATATTGGCTGGCTTGGGATACAGCTTCTGTTAGAAAATGGTGGCTCATGTTTCTTACCCGCACGGATGGCGGCATCATTTATTGCTTCTGGTCGATTGCATCGCGTCGCTAATTCACCAGAATATATACTTCCAGCCTACATCGTCTATCCACGAGACAGTGATAAGCCTGTTATCATGCAAGCGGTGGAAGGGCTGCGGAAACTGGCAGTAAATGAAAAAATGATTAAAAAATAAATGACTGTCAGGCAACAATTATTTTATTCAAAGAATAATGATGGTTATCAATTAACACAGGAAAAAATATGAGCTGGAATATATACCTCTCGGGTGAAATACACACTGACTGGAGAGAAAAAATAAAAGAGGGTTGTGATGCGTTGCATCTATCCGTTACTTTTACCTCTGCTGTAACAGACCATGAAGCGAGTGATGCGGCAGGAGATTTGCTGGGTGCAGAAGATAATAACTTTTGGCGTGATCACAAGTCAGCGAAAGTAAACGCCATAAGAATTAAAACGCTGATTAAAAATTGTGATTTAGCGGTTGTTCGTTTCGGTGATAAATATAAACAATGGAATGCGGCGTTTGATGCCGGTTTTTGTGCGGCATTGGGTACACCTTATATCACGCTTCATGATGAAGACATTATTCATCCGCTTAAAGAAGTCGATGCTTCGGCGATGGCATGGGCTAAGACACCCGAACAAGTTGTCGAAATTTTAAAATATATTATTACCAAAGAATAAAGCTTTAATCATTTTATTGATGTCTGATAGTTGATTAATAAGAGTAGAGTATGGATATAAAGGCCGGTAAAAAATTTATCATTTCGGGGATGACGGTTGAAATTATTTCTGATGCCGGTGAGCGATGGGAAACACGTAATATCACCACGAAGGACATTGTGTTCTTTGATAAGGCCGTACTTCTAAATGCAGTTAAGCTCGGTAAAGCAGAGGAAATAATTGAATAAAATTAATCCTGTTACAAATCCGCTGGATAAACTTCCCCCTATTCTTAAGAAGAATTTAGATAAAAATTTATGTGTCTGTAATGAAGTGCCTAAGATAGATATTATTAGTGCCATCGTCAATGGCGCGACAACAGTAGCTGAGGTTAAAAAACAGACCTATGCCACTATGGGAAGTGGTTGTTGTAAACAACAGGTAGAGCGGTTGATAGAGTGTCTTTGCTCGCCAGAAGCGGAGAAGTAACCCTCCTCCCCACTTTTTAAAAATAAACTCAACGAGGTAGTAATGAGTAATCCAATTATTGATGATCTTCTTTGGCGAAAAACCACGAAGAAATACGATACGAGTAAAAAGGTTTCCGAAGAGGATCTGGCGGTGTTATTTGAGGCGATGCGCCTTTCGGCATCGTCCATTAACTCACAACCATGGAAGTTTATTGTCATTGAGAGTAAAGAGGCAAGGGAACGTATGCATAAAACGTTTTCGCGTATGCATCAGTATAACCAGCCTCATGTTTTTGAAAGCTCGCAATTTATTTTATTTGCCCACAACCCTTACTATACACGTGATGATTATGCGAAGGTTGTTGATAAAGGCATTGAAGATAAACGAATAAAATCAGAAAATCGCGAGGCCGCATTTGCTGCTTTCGGCTTTGCTGAAGCGAACACGGATGAAAAAGGGTATACGGGTGCATGGACAAAGGCGCAAACCTATCTTGCCCTGGGAAATACATTACATACATTAGCCAGACTTAAAATAGATTCTACACCCATCGAAGGTATTGATACTGAGTTAGTGAATAAAGAATTTAAAAAAGAACTTGATGGTTATTGGTGCGATGTTGCATTGGCGATAGGTTACCATCATGCAGAAGATTATAATGCAAAACTGCCTAAGTCACGACTTCAGATGGATAAAGTTTTAATGCGTATATAATTAATTAATTAAATAAATGTAAATGACTAAAAGTTTATTTTGATGAGTATGAATTAATATGAAAATCCTTATTACAGGTGCACGTGGTGGAATAGGACTGGAAGCTGCTTTGCAACTTGCTAAGCGAGGTCATGATGTTATTGCGACGGTTCATCTTGATGAAAGTATCCCTGTCGTTGAAGCCGCGGCGCATGAACGTGGTGTTAGGCTTACTGTAGAGAAACTTGATATTCTGAATGAAAATGATCGCAAGCGTTTTGCTGATTATGATATTGATGTATTGATTAATAACGCTGCAATTGGTGAGACGGGTCCGTTATTAGAAATACCTGTTGATCGCATTCGAAAAAACTTCGAAACAAACGTGTTTTCTTCAATTGAGTTTAGCCAGCAATTCGCCCGCCGTATGGTTGAGCGAGGGTCGGGCAAGATAGTTTTTGTCGGGTCATTAGGAGGCCGTTTGGCGATGCCCTTTATGGGGCCTTATGTGATGACTAAGTTTGCGCTTGAAGCTGCCATTGATGTTTTACGGATCGAACTTCGTCCACTTGGTATCAAAGTGAGTCTGATTGAGCCAGGTGCATACGCAACAGGATTTAATGAAAAGATGCATGCCAGGAAATATGAATGGATGGACGCATCATCTTTGTACCGTGATCGTTTGCGTTTCATTCAGTTGTTTGAAAAAGGTATCTTTCTCTTACAAAGCAAACATGTTCATCGTATTGCCCGGAAGATTGTAAAAGCGGCAGAAGCAAAGCGACCCTGGGCTCGCTATGTCGCACCCTGGTGGCAAGGCCTCGGAGTAAAAATATTGAGAATACTGGGTCTCTAATTTAGGGGCGAAGGTGTCAAGAATAGTTTTTATTTGTGATTGTTATAGTAAACTGTGGTTTAAATACGTTTTACCAATATGATTTATTAAAACAATAAACTGGTATAAGAAAATTATAATTAAAAAGATTAGTGTTGCTTTTTTACTTTTATTTATCTCAAGTGGTATTTCTGCTGCGGATAAATCTAATTTACCGCTTAAAGAATTGCGTCTCTTTTCAGAAGCGTTTCATAGAATTAAACAAAATTTTGCAGATGAAGTTGATGATAAAAAATTAATCGAATCCTGTGTTGCAGGTATGGTGAGTGGTATTGATCCTGATTCGGCTTATCTGGATAAATCTAAGTTTAATAGTCTTAAGGCGGGTAGCCAGAAAACTATTGGTGGTATTGGAGTAAACTTAAGTATAAAAAATAGTTTTCCTATTGTAATTTCAGCGATTGAGGATACTCCTTCTTATTTTTCAGGGATTAAAAGTGGTGATGTAATCTTGCAAATTAATGAAAATAATATGCAAGGTGTTCGTCTGGATGATGTGGTCTCACAAATAAGAGGATACCCAGGAGAAAGTGTCAGACTAACAATTGCACGAGAGGGGAATAACAAACCTATTGTCTTTGATATAGAGCGAAAACAAATTCGGATTCGAAGTGTAAAGTATAAGATACTTGAAAATAATATTGGTTATATTCGTATTACTACTTTTTCAGGAAATACGGGTAAGGCGTTTAAAAAATCGTTGAATAAACTTGTAAGTCAGTCAAAAAATAAGTTAAACGGGTTGGTTATTGACTTAAGAAACAATCCCGGTGGTTTGTTAGACCAGGCAATTGTAGTCGCTGATACTTTTCTTAGTGATGGTTTGATTGCATATGCTGAGTCAAAAAATTCAGGCTCCGATCTGAAATTTACTGCTAAAAAAGCTGTCATGCTTGAAGGCACGCCTTTAGTTATTTTGGTTAACAAAGGCTCTGCTGCAGCATCTGAAATTGTAAGTGCTGCATTACGGGATCATAATAGAGCAACGATTATTGGAGAAAAAACGTTTGGTCGCGCCTCAATTCAGATGCTTATGCCTCTGTTAAACGGTGGAGCACTTAAATTAACGACTTCACGTTGGCGAACACCAAATGGTGATTATATTCATGGCCGGGGGATTGAACCTGATATTGTTGTTAGTAACAGTAGTACTTTGCGTGACGATATACAATTAAAAAAGGCTGTGAACGTAATAAAAGGGATAAAAAATTAAGAACAGAATAAAAATATAATATAAATATAAAAAGGGTAAATACCTGTGTTATTAAATTGAATATGCAATTATGATTATTGTTTAAAAGGTAGATAAGTAAGTAGATCAAACAAAGGAAATGTTGAAGGAGTATGGATTAATTATTCCTTTTGGTATTCGTAGCTTTAATGGCATATGAATAATCGAAACAGCTGCATCATCTGTTTTGTTTATCCACGGCATAAAAAAGGATGGTTGGGATATTGATGATGCGATACTAACTGGTCAATTGTTATCTAAAGTTTTTAAAATCAGGTGGTTCAAAATTTTACATTAAGGGCAACGCATGAGCACAACAATAAAAGGTCCCGATGGTAAACCTCGTTGTAAATGGTGCGAGGCAGCGCCGGAATTTTTTGACTATCATGACAAGGAGTGGGGTTTTCCTGTTGCTGATGATCAACATTTGTTTGAAAAAATATGTCTGGAGAGTTTTCAATGTGGTTTGAGCTGGCGCACTATTCTCGCCAAGCGTGAAAATTTTCGTATGGCATTTCATGATTTTGATTTTAATAAAGTCGCAAAATTTACTAAACGTGATATTAATCGTCTTCTTAAAGATGAGGGCATCGTTCGTCATCGTGGTAAAATTGAGGCAACCATTAATAATTCGAAACGGATGCAGGAATTGATTAAACAAGAAGGGTCTCTCGCATCTTTTATCTGGCAGTATGAACCTGATCCTAAAAAACTTGGAAAGCCGCAATCAGAATCAACGTCGGCAGAGTCAGTTGCTTTGTCGAAGGAGTTGAAAAAACGCGGTTGGAAGTTTGTTGGTCCTACGACGGTCTATGCATTTATGCAGGCAATGGGGTTGATTAACGATCATGTTAAGAATTGTGTGATAAGAGACAAGGTTGAACGTGTGCGTAAGCGTTTCAAACGTCCATAATAAAATAAGAACAATTTAACGAAAAAGGTTTATTTAAATGGATCAGCAAAAACAGATAGAGCAATTGGTATTGCTATGCATTGATACAGCTAAAGAAATGTTAAAAGAATATAAAGTGATTATCCCCTTTGGTATCAGAACATTCACTGATTCTGAGGATATGAAAATGAATTGTCCCGGAGACAAAATTCCTGAAAGCGAGTGTTCTAAACAAATTGATAATGTTGTTGCTGAGTTAAAAGAATTTATTGCAAATGAAAATGTGTTTGCAACGGCTTTTGTGACTGAGCTTGAATCAGACGGTGATTTTGCTATCGGTTTACAAATTGAAACAGAACTGTCATCAGTGCTGTTTGCTTATCCTTATCGAAAGCAAGATGATGATTGGGTGATTGATGAGCCAATACAAACTACTCAGTTATTAGCAAGAGTTTTTGAATGAGTTTACTTTTCCCTGAAGTAAAATTTACAACTGAATTATTTATATTTATGTACAGCTTTGCCACCAGTCAGCAATGACTTTCCCAACGGCCGGATTAACCAGGTAACCATAAGAACGGTGGCAGTTGAGTCCTTTTTCATTATGGAAGAAGTTATAAATTCCTTCACAATGATCTTCGATAGATTCAACAATGCCCAGTTTACGCATTTCACTAAAGTCATCGGAAAAAATACGATCCACTGCAGTGATATCACCCGCAGAAGCAATATTTACCCAGTGTCGGATGTTAGTAGGATATTTCTTTTTACCTTTATATTTATTTCCCCTTAGTCTGTGTTGAACATAGTTCAATCCCAATGGACTACCTAAGGTTAACAAGTCGATCTTACCTGGAAGGTTCTCAAGGTGTGAAAGTTCCCAAAGCGTATCGTATGCGACGATTGATCCCATACTATGACCAATAAGAAGTATGTTATCTTTATTTTTTAGTATTGGACGCAACTCCTGTTTTAAAACCTCTCTAATATCACAGGCAATATTGTTCTTGTTTTGAAAATAACGTTGAGTCTCTTCGGCCGTTGAGCGTAACTCGCCGGGTAGTAGTTTAAGCAGGAAAGGCAGGTGATCGACGACGCTATAGAGGAAGCGATGCAGTTTGCGGTGGGTTGAATTTGCATCCTGAATGTCCTGTTCACTCGGACTGTGTTGGTTAATCAGCGCATCTATCCAGGGTAGATCACGGGTAATATCTTTACTGCAATGATAGTAAAGATAATTCCAGGCAATGAGTTTAAAGTTATCCATGTGTTGACTTAAATTATCGGCAACTTGTGGCTCGGCTCGATGTACACCCTCTATCAGAGTCCGCCACAGCAATGCATGATGTTGATCGGGTGCAGGTTTGGGGTTTTTCCCCGGTACAAATAGGATATGCGGTTGATTCATTCGAGCTGTTCACCGTTTTGTTAAGTTTTAAACTATGCTATAGATGATAACCGATTATAAAGCTATCAATGGATAAAAAAGGGTAGTGAATATGGAAAAATTCAAAGTATTAGTACTGGGGCATGGTGAAATGGGGCGCGCCATGGAATACCTTATTAAAGATCAGTCACAGCTGGAAATATGGGAACGACATTCTAAAGATAAAGCTCGCCCAGTTGTCCTGGAAGATGCGGCATCGCAAGCAGATATTATAATATTTTGTTTGCCTGTTAATCCGCATCGGAAAGTTGCTAATCAAATCGCAGAGCACTTAAAGAAAACCTGTCTCTGTTTGAGTATTGCAAAAGGGTTAGATGAAACAGGTTTAAGTGCAGCGCAAATTTTTGCTGAGGTATTTGGAAATAATCAGCCTTTCGCTCTTTTATATGGGCCAATGATCTCGGAAGAAATTCGTGCTGGCCGAGATGCCTTTGCCCAGCTGGGTTGCACTGAACTAGATTCATATAACAGAGTACGCGCGTTATTTCATAATACAAATTTTTATATTGAGCACTCTTCTGATATCACAGGAATTAGTTGGTCGGTAATTTTAAAAAATGTTTATGCCCTGATATTTGGTATGGCCGATGAATTACAACTGGGGGATAACATGCGCGGTTATCTATCTGTTGCTGCTTTACGCGAGCTGGATCAGATAGTGAGCAAAATGGGTGGGCAGGCAGGTAGCCCCTATCATCTTGCAGGACTGGGAGATTTAATTACTACGGCAACCAGTGAAGATTCACATCATCATGAGCTAGGACGTATGCTGGCAAGAGAAGAAGTTAACGGAATAACAGGAGAAGGTATTCATACACTTGCAATGGTAACAAAATATAATTTATTTAATAAAGAAGACTATTCGCTTTTTCATTTGATCGATGACATTGTTAACAAACCACACAACGTACATAAAAAATTAAATGAATATTTAAGAAACGTTTACTCCTGAAGCTCCAATGTTTAATATTCACATAGATGTTAATAATAAAAGGCGAAATTTATTGCTCCGTAATTAGTAAAGTCTTTTTGAGTTGTGTATTCTTTTGTGCGACTCGTACTACTAATTGCGATACGCATTTCATCAAAGATGAAAACAATACCATATTGTATATCACCTATTAAAGGTTTCTTCTTCACGCTGTGGCTATCAGAGAAAGTATTTCCATCTAAGAATATATTTCGACCCACCAAACGTGCTTCAAAACCTAAAAATATATACCAGTTGAGTTTTTTAGTACTTTTAAAATAAGTTAGCCCGGGAAAACCAGGGTGAATATTGGGTGGACTGAGGTCTTGTCTTAAATTATCACCGAGGCGGTACATGGCTCCGAGGCTTGCATAGGTATAGGCATTACCTATTCTCATGGTGACCTGTTGGTTATAGCCATAACTTAGATTATCTGAAATAGGTTTTATTACCCGTGAGAGCAGCGAATAACTTAAACCAAAAGTTATTTCATCATTCAATTGGTTTTGCCAGCCTTGGGGGATTGGGCTGTTAGATATAGAATGTGCAAAGGCTTGAGTTTCTTTAGCAAGCGCGCTGGGACCGACTAAACCGAGAGTGATTTCAAACTGATTACCATAATCAATATTTTGGCTATGGTGAGTGTGCGAAATTAAATTAGCACTTAAATAGAGGTAACCCGCATATGGTCTATCATCAACTTGTAATGTCTTTATTTTAATATTGTCAGGGGTAAACATTTTTTGTCCAAACGTATATTGAACATATCTCTTGTTAATACTCTCATCATAAAAGGGTGTCCATTGCGCTATATTTTTTAACCAGGTTGGTGCTTCCTCATTATTTAGCATTGTGAGCTGTATACCGCTAGTATAATAATGATCCTTGTTCACAAACAGGTCATTTTCATATTGCACACTAAAAAAGGAGTTAGATGAATGGTTTTCTGTTTGTGTATCACTCGCGGCATTTACTGCATTTGTCAGCAGTATGAGTGCTAATAATAAGGAGACATATTTAGCGATTGCTATTCGTTGCTGATCACAATTACATTGATTAGAAATTTGTGCCATCGAACTTTACCCTGCTAATAGATTCTATTTTTTCTTAGAATTATATTTCGAACATATTTTTCTAATCATTAATGTGGCATTCAATAAGATTATGAAATAAATAGTGTCAGAGGACAATACTTCCGAGTGTTAGAGAAAACTGTACTTTGGCTTATTTAAGTTTGATTCAGTGTGTTAGAACGTATGCGAGCTGAATCACACTTAGGTCTTCCTGGAGTATGTTACAAATTTGAGTATGTTAGTTTTAATTTATAATTTTAACATATACGCGGAGGTTTCAATTGAACTACGCTACTTTACCATTACTACAGGAACAGAATCATAATACTCATCTTACGACCCACTATGAGGCAAAGTATAAGTTAGGCTGGTACTACATGAACGCCTACCCACGTGCCTGCTTTAGTCCAACTCTGCTAAAAGAAATTGATCAATGGTTCTCTTATGTAAAAAAAAGAAATGAAGATTGTGATGAGCAGGTATTTAACTATCTGGTACTTGCATCTGGTATTCCGGGCACCTTTAATCTTGGTGGTGATCTTAACCTGTTCAGAATTTTAATCGGGAAGGGTGATTACGATGCTCTGTTTGATTATGCTAAAGCCTGTATTGATGTTCTTTTTCAAAATATCACCCACCTTAATGACAAGCTGACAACAATTTCACTGGTACAGGGTGATGCCCTGGGAGGTGGTTTTGAGGCAGCCTTATCCAGTAATGTTCTGATTGCCGAGAAAGGGACAAAAATGGGGCTTCCTGAAGTTCTTTTCAACCTCTTCCCGGGGATGGGTGCCTTTAGTTTGCTGTCACACAAGATTGGTGTTTCAAAGGCGGAAAAGATGATTCTGAGTGGTCAGCTTTATAGCGCCGAAGAACTCTATGATATGGGGGTGGTGGATATATTGGTGGAAAAAGGTGAAGGGGAAAGTGCTGTCTACAGCTACATTAAGCAGGCAGAACGTGCTGCCAATAGCTATCGTGCAATGCGTAAGATTCAGGATATTACAAATCAGATTACTTATCAGGAGCTAATAGATATCACCAGGATTTGGGTTGAAGCTGCATTAAGACTTGGAAAACGTGACCTCAGAATGATGGAGCGGCTGGTATCAAGGCAAACCACAAGGCATGGTAGCTCAGCTTGAGCATAGTGAGTCTGAATGATTAACCTTTTATTTACTCTTTTATACAGTTAAGCTAAGAGAAGATTATTGTAATAGAATATTGCTATTTAACTAAATATTTATAGTATTGAAAAGGAAGTTTAAGTTGGAAAAAAAACATTATCCTACTGCATTTTGCTGGTTATCGCCGTTGCGCTTTATTTCATGTATGGCGAACAATTTTCATTAAAAAATGTTGATTTTAATGCATATAAAGAAGTCTGTGAGAAATACCGTTCTGCAAAATCGGGAGCATACACTTATGACGAAATATTAAGCCTGGTAAGTAAGATAAACTATCTATTGCCTGAATCGGTTGCAAAGATTCAAGATCCACTGAAAAAAGAAATAAAAATTTGCGCCGGTGAACTTTCAAAACGCTTAGAACCTAAATAATAGAACTATAAGAATTAGATGGAGTTAATTTAGTTATGTCATTTATATTTGTAACATTTAAAGTTCCGCTATGGTTTTTAATATTTGCTTTAGCGAGTGTGGCACCTCTTTGGATTAAGTGGTATAAATTGTTTCATAGAAAATTTATTGTGAGTGGTGCTATAAAAAAGAAATTTCTTGATTCAGAAGTGTTTGAGCCGGAAGAAGATATTAGCCTTTTTAAAAAAGCGACCGATAACTGGAATGCCAGTGTGGAGCATGATCTTAAGTCAGAAGAGTTAAAAAAGTCAAAACGCCAGCATGATATTAGTTCAGCAGAACAGCCTTATGTTAAAATAGTTTTAAAAGTTCTCGCCCTGAAAGGCGATGCGGGTATGTTGATTCAATCCATTTCTGATAATTTAGAAATTAGTAGTAATGAAATTAAAAAAGCACTTTCTTATTTAGAGAAAAATGAGTTTGTTGAATCTGTTTCCGGAAGTATGGGGGAAAAATATTATTTATTACCACGAGGAAAAAAATATTGTATTAAGCGTGGTTATATAAAAATATAATACTACATGGAGTTAACGTTTTATGTCTTTTTTCTTTGATACGATTTCGATTCCTTTCTGGTTTATTGTTTTTATTCTTGCAAGTGCCTCTCCGCTTTGGGTTAAGTGGTCTGTAAAATTTCATAAAAAATATATTGTTACCGGTCTTTTGAAAAAAATATTTCGTCGTACTAAAACGGTTGCAGAAATGAAGCTGGATATTTTGAAAAAAGCAACCGATCACTGGGATGAGAATAGACAGTGGTCAAGATTCCCTGATAGTACCGGTAAAAAAACAAAAAAAGAAAAAAAGAATATTGACCCGGTTAAAAAACAAAATATTTTACTTATTCTAAAAGAATTAGCAGATGTCGGAGAGGCGGGTGTATTGCCCAGATCAATTTCAGATAAAATTAATGTCAATGTTATTGATACAAAAAATGCTCTAAGTTATTTAGTTGAAAAAAACTATGCTGAAGAAGTTAATACCACGAATGGTGTTAAATATTATTTAACAGATCTTGGACGTAAGTATTGTATTAATAAAAAATATATTTAGGCATCTTAATTATAATAATAAAGAGATGGGGAATGGAAATGGAGTCTAAACGAACATTAATTTTACAGTGGTTTGAGCAGGGAACAATAAACAAAGATAAAACAACGGATGTTTTATCTTCTATGGGCGTATTACCGGATGGTTTACGTTGGCGAGTTTTTATCGAGAATTTACTTGCCTGGTTGGGTGGTCTGGCTTTAGTTTTTGCAATGATGTTTTTCATTGCCTACAACTGGGAAGCAATGGGACGTTTTGCTAAATTTGCTTTAGTTGAATCTTCAATAGTTCTTTGTATCGGCATTTACTGGAAGTTTGATGTAAATAAGATTGCAGCCAAAATTTCACTTATGATGGCAACCATTTTATTGGGTGTGCTGTTAGCGTTATACGGTCAAACTTATCAAACCGGTGCCGACCCATGGCAGTTGTTTGCTAACTGGGCTTTGCTGATGTTGCCATGGGCTTTTGTTGCACAATTCGCTTCAATCTGGCTTATTTGGGTTGCGTTACTTAATCTAAGTACTGTGCTTTATTTTCAGACTTCCAGTTTTATGTTTGGCCTGTTTTTTGGTGATATTGAAAATGTCTTTTGGATTCTGTTTGTTTTTAATTTGTTTGTGTGGATTATCTGGGAACTTTTGGCGAGCCGATTCAGCTGGTTAGAAGAACGGTGGGCAATTCGTCTTATCGCTATTGTGAGTGGCTTTTCAATTAGCTACTTAATGTTAATGGTTATTTTTGATCATTATTCACATAACGTGTCGGTTGTTTTTATCTATTTTGTCTGGGTTGGCGTACTCTATTATAGTTACCGACGTATTAAGCATGATTTATTTATGTTAGCGGGATTGTGTCTATCCGCTATTGTGGTGATTACCAGCTTCTTCGCAAATAATTTACTTGACCGGCATGATTCAATTGGCGGATTTTTCTTCTTAACGTTAATTGTTATTGCGATGGCTGCTGGTGCTGCGAAATGGCTTAAAAATATTCAGAAGGAGATGATGTTATGAGTTTTCCTGTGAGTAAAAAAAGAGCTGAGCTCTGGAATGAGTTGACAGAAAAGAATTTTGTTACTGGTGATGTACCTGCATATGAAAAAATTGAATCACCCTGGTATGTGCGTATTTTAATTGGTTTTTCTGGCTGGATATCTGCGCTATTTATGTTAGCTTTTATTGGTACCGCGTTTGAATTTGTTATCAATAATAAATCAGCTGCACTTATTGTTGGCAGCATAATGATTATTGCTGCTTACAAATTATTAACAACAAAATCAGATAGTGACTTTTTATCGCAGTTTGCACTTGCGGTGAGCTTTGCCGGACAAGCGCTATTAATCTATAGTCTGGAATTAATCCAGTTTTCATCAGTCAGAGACGGAGGTAACTGGTTGTTGTTAGCTGTTATACAGGCAGTACTTGCCTGGTTTATGCCTAACAGTACTCATCGAGTTTGGTCTGCGTTCATAGCCATCATTGCTATTAATATTGCCTTGACGGTGTGGCATATTTATTTTATCCAGACGGCATTTGTTATGGCCATCGTTGCCATCATTTGGTTGAATGAATTTAAGTGGATTGGCTATCACGAAAAACTTAAAGCGATAGGCTATGGTGTAACCTTAGCTCTGTTATATCAGGTAAGTTCTGGTATTTATTATCTTATATTTTCAAGTAGCACAAGAAATCCTGGAAGTGCGGTGCAATCCTGGGGCGGTGATTTACTTTCCGGCGCTGTTATTTTGTTTGTTGTACTGGAGCTATTAAGACGATATTCAATTCTAATACCAAGTCGAGTTGCAAATATGGCTTTTATAGGGGCGGTGATATTAATTCTTGTGTCACTAAAAATGTTTGGCATTACGGCAGGGGTGATGATTATATTACTGGGTTATGCCAACGGTAATCGCATTCTTTCCGGGCTTGGTATTGCTTCGTTAATTTATTACATTTCTGCATATTACTATTTTTTAAATACGACATTGTTAGAAAAATCTCAGCTGCTAGCTGTTTTTGGGCTTATATTATTACTGGCAAGCGGGTTAATGCGACGTGTCTTATTTAAAGATAAGGAAGAATTTAGAGACCAGGAAGAATTAAGAAATATAGGAGAGACTGAAGATGCGAAATAATGTCGCTGTCATCGCCGGAATTATTGTTTTATTGCTGGTTAACTGGTCTATCTTCGGTAAAGAACAACATTTAAAAGAAGGGCGTATTGTCTATTTAAAATTAGCCCCTGTTGATCCCCGTTCATTAATGCAGGGTGATTATATGCGGCTTCGGTTTGCAATGGCGAATGAAGTATATAAAAGATTACCTAAAAGCGATACTAAACGTAGTTGGCGACGAAATAATGTAAATGCGAGTGATGGAAGAATCGTTGTGACAGTCGATGAAAATAATATTGCAAGCTTGAATCGTTTAGAAGACGAAAAAGCACTGGCCAGTAATGAATTATTGCTTCGTTATCGCGTACGCAAAGGAAGAGTTAAGTTTGCCACCAATGCTTTTTTCTTTCAGGAAGGTCAGGCCAAAGCATATCAAAAAGCACGTTATGGAAGGTTTAGAGTTGATGAAAAAGGCGAACTATTGCTAACCAGTATGTATGATGAACAATTAAAAAAACTTGAACCTGTTGAAGAAAAAAATAAATAACAATCATTATGCCAAAACATGAAAAAAAATCTTGTCCACGCTGTCATGCCGAGTTTGAGTGTAAAACGGGATCTATTTTATTGTGTCAGTGTTCTCAAATTGAAATGACAGCAGAACAACTAGAGTACAGTAATAGCCAATACGATGATTGTTTATGCCTTTCATGCTTAAAAGATATTCGCACAGAATATAATGGTTTGGCTCATCGTAAAAACATACATAATTTTCTTTTTGGAAGGAAAAAATAAAAGTAAATAATTACTCACTTGTTATGTTTAGTCCGCTTATTTTAAGTATAATTTCGCCTTCTAATTATATTTTGATGTGAAAATAATGTTAATAGTAATATCGCCCGCTAAAACACTAGATTATGAAACTCCCCCTAAAACAAAGGTGTTTACTATCCCCGATTACCTTGACCATTCGCAACGGCTGATTAATCGATTAAGAAATTTTTCTTCGTTGGATATTTCGGATCTTATGAATGTGAGTGCAAAAATTGCTAACTTGAATTTTGATCGTTATGAATCATGGAAAAAACCTTTTACTCAAAAGAATGCAAAACAAGCTATTTTGGCATTTAAAGGTGATGTTTATACTGGTTTAGGCGCTGAAACATTCAAAGCAGATGATTTTAAATTTGCACAAAATCATTTACGGGTTTTGTCAGGTCTTTATGGTTTGTTACGTCCATTAGACCTGATGCAGCCGTATCGTCTGGAAATGGGGACAAAATTAAAAACAGATGAAGGTAAAAATCTTTATGAATTTTGGGGGGCAGATATTACAGATGGCATTAATAAGCAGTTGAAAAAAATCAAATCGGACATATTAATTAACTTAGCATCAAATGAATATTTTAAATCGGTTAAGCCAAAAGAGCTAAATGCTGAGATTATCACGCCTGCTTTTAAAGAATTTAAAAATGGTGATTACAAAATGATTGGTATTTATGCGAAAAAAGCCCGTGGTTTATTGAGCCGCTACATTATTCAAAATAAATTAAATGATCCTGAAGATATAAAATCATTTAGTGAAGAAGGTTATAAATTCAACAAAAAATTATCGAAAGATAATAACTGGGTATTTACTCGCAAACAATAAGAGATAAGAAAATGGATGAAGAATTAAAGAAACATATTCGGGAACCTAAAACATGGTTGCGCGGTTTATATATTTTATTATTTTTAGTTTTATATAGTGTTGCAAAGGTTGTTATTTTTGCGATTATTATTTTTCAGTTTTTATTAACGGTATTTACCGGTAAAACTAATGAGAGACTGGTAAAACTGGGGCAAAGTTTAAGTACCTATAGTTACCAGATTTTAACGTTCCTCACTTTTAATACTAATTATCACCCTTATCCTTTTGGTGTATGGCCAAGCGGTACTCCGGCAGAAAAGGAAACAGAAAAAAATATTGAAAATAAAGACGATCAAAAAGAAGAATAATTAAGAGGATATGATGAAACTTTATTACTCTTCGACTTCGCCCTATGTTCGTAAAGTCAATATTATTGCAATAGAGACGGGTTTAGATAAACAAATTGAATGGGTTAAAACAAACCCCTGGTTAGCTGAAGATATATTAACTGCAGATAATCCCTTATCGAAAATTCCGACACTGATTACCGATGACGAAAAAATTATTTATGATTCAAGAGTCATTTGTGAATATCTGGATACACTTCATTCGGGTAATAAATTTCATCCTGAAAATAGTGAAACACGCTGGCAGGTATTATGTTTACAGGCGCTTGCTGACGGCATACTTGAGTCAGGTATTTTACGTTTGCTGGAAAGAAAGCGTTCTGCCGAACAGCAGTCAAGAGACTGGGATAATACACAAAAAGAGACTGTTGAACGTGGGCTGGATTACCTTGAAAACACGGTGTCTGGCTGGGGTGACAATCTGGATGTTGGTGTTATCAGCGCAGCCTGTTTATTGGGCTGGCTAGATTTCCGTTTTGTAAATGAAGATTGGCGAGCGGAACGGCCAAATTTAAAAAGCTGGTTTGAGCAATTTTCTAAACGCCCATCTATGACAAAGACCATGCCTTACGAAGCCACATAACCGGGCCGATGTTTTAATCCATTGGTGTAAATTGTAAGCCTGCAAATTCCACTCGTGCTGCATCACTGCATTTAATTAAATCAAGAAATGTTGTTGCTTCTTGTTTTGTGTCAAATGGCCCATCAAACCCTGTCCGTGTTTCCACGTACCAGCCAGTATTGTGAACATTCACGATTTGTGAATTCTTGCTTTGCATTGTTTAACCCTTAAGTATGTTTTTAGACTGGATATAAATATGGTGCAAAAGTGAATCGTTATAATTGATCTGGATCAATTTTTTATTAATATCACAAAAAGTAAGTGCTAAATAAGTAACTTCTAATTAAGATTTTTCACTTTGATTAGGCCATAAAGTGCCGTCTTATGTATATGCGTCTATAATAATAGTTAATGTGGAGGTGTTTATGATGAATGAACGTCGATCTGAACTTCGTAAGCTGGTTAATACCCCAGTGAGATTGTATCACTCTGAACTTGGCAGGCTGGATGGGATGATTAATGATATCTCGGGAGGCGGTGCTGCGATAAAGTTAAAAACGTATAAGGCATTAGATAATAACTCATCGAATGACAACCTGTTATTGCGCCCAATAAATCTTGATGTGTTATTTCCAGTATCTTATCTCAGGCAAAACGAAACAAATCTTGTTGTCAGGTTCTTAGAATAAGCTATTTAAACGGGGTACTTCTTGCTATCTTACTTAGGGATGGCAGGCCAACCCCAAGATCTTCAAGCCAGTCAAGAAAACGCTTTACGTCATGACCTTTAAATAAGCGTCCGTGTTGCGGTGCCATGACTTCTATATCTAATTGACGGACACGATTAATCCAGTCTTGTTTTGCTCGATTAGAAGGTATCCAACGCTGATGAAATATTTTCATTTTATCAATTTGTTCATCGAAATCTTTAACAAACATTGGTGCACCTTCCGCTTCTAACGCAGCACCGACATCACCACTCATGAGAATTTTGGCTTCTGTATCATAAACATGAAAGTTACCTGAGGAATGCAAATAATGTGCAGGAATAAATTGTAATTGTGCATCACCAAGATCAAGCGTGTCGCCTTCATCGGCAATGGGGGCAAAGCTAATATTTCTGAGAACCAAGGTGACATATGAATCCTTCCCAGAGTCCCAGAGTCCCAGAGATGAAATTATGTCCGGATCCTGATGAGAAGCAAAAAGATCCGTAATGTTCTCAACACTAACGTAATGCAAAAGAGCTGTGAGCATCGAGGCAAAAACTTCAAGTCCACCGGGCTCAAGTAAAATCGTTCTTGAGTCAGTTTTAATCGTGTATTGGTTGGTTCAATAATGTCTTCTTTTTTTCGGATCACGTCCAAACAATGTACCATTGATAATGTTTGTCATATATTTTAGTTGCTTTCATCGGATCGTCTCGTTTTTAATATTTCCAAAACATTATCTAGCTTATAGCGGCTGCTTTTTACATGGTTTCGGATTTTATCGGTTGCTTGCTCAAGGTTCTCTGCAACAACTTCAAGACTGGTACTGAAATTACGTGTACGTGAAGTTTCAACCCTGGACGTTGTAGATAAAACCTGACTACCTTTCGTGCTCGATTGGATTTCATCAAGTAACAGGGTTAAATTGCTTAATTCTGCCGTCACAGTAGCAGCAGTAATATAAAATTTTTTCGGAGTTTTTGGGGGACATAGTTTGTTTTTATTATGAATGAGTTAACTTAGTTAGCGACTGTATTTTAAAACTTAAGGGTTAGGATGGTTTGAAATAGCTAGTAATAAACAAACTATATTGACCTGAAAAAAATATGACAATCTTCTGAGCCAGGGAACTAAAAGACATAAATTCAGCGTAAATCTCTATGAAAAAGCGTGATTACATACTGATTTTTTACGTATAATCCACGGTATACTTTAGCCAAATAATAAATAGTGATAAAGCAGACTATTGATGACAAATAAACGAGATCAATTGCGCCAAATCGTCAATGCACCCGTAAAACTGAGTCATTCTGTTTTTGGTGAAATAAAAGCAGTGACAGGCGATATTTCAAATACCGGTGTTTTTATTAATGTTGTGGATAAACCAAGGTTACCAAAAGGTGCGCATATTAAGCTTCAGTTTTTGAGTTCGGTTTATCCAAATGTAAGTTTTAATACCCGTGTCGTTCGTGTCGCTGATGATGGCTTTGGTCTTGTATTTGTTGACTATGAATACGACGGTGAACGTTTTTCCATGGATAATTTGAAACATATCTGGAACAAGGAAGCCTGATCTTACTTGATTGTCATCCGATATTATTTTTAGTTAAATTAAATTTTAACTAACAACATCAAAACACAAAGCCACGCATCTTTGTTAATTAAACGCTTATATATCAATTTTGTAAGCAACGTTCAGAATAATTAATTATTTTAGGCTGGCACATAGCTCTTTTCATATGCGCACTTATTTGACAGAATAGAGTTCAGTATCTGACCGGAACTAACCTGCATGTTGTTTTTCCCTTTTCGCGTTGATTTAAATTTTAATCGTATCCCTTTACTTACGATATTGTTTTGTCTTATTGCCATATATGTATTCATACAACAGGGAGTAAGCGCAGAAAATATTGATTTGTCAGCAAAAAAATTCTGTGAGTTAAAACATGACAGAACATTTTGGTTTGTCATAAGAAAAGTATCAATGGTAGATCATAGTAATATCTCCAATGATAAAAAAATAAATGAGTTGTTTGAAAACGATTGTAAAGATGTTTTTTATAATATCCATACAAGTAAATACCCAGACCAGGTCATCGATGAATATATTGACCGCTTAGATACTGAAGCGATTCGCAGTGATGCGATTAATAGTATTTATATTCGCGGTATGTTGGAAGAAAAATATCGAGAGTTTAAATTAAGTGGTGTAGATAATGACCTCACTGCACAACTCATGTATGAACCGCACTCTTATAATCTGATAAACATGATTACTGCTGTTTTCGCTCATGGCAGTTGGGAACACTTATTAGGTAATTTGTTTTTCTTTTTTGCGTTTGCAGCCTCTATTGAAATGATACTGGGTATGTTGCGTTATGTACTTATCTTTGGATCTTTAGCGATTGGTACGCATTTATCCTATTCTTTAGCCATGATGAATGTTAATGATGCCTTGCCGACCCTTGGTTTGTCAGGCGTGGTAATGGGAATGATAGGCGTTTTTGTTTTTCTTATGCCTAAAATAAATATTCGTTGTTTTTTATGGTTTTTTGTTATTTTTCGAATCGTAACCGTACCAGCATGGCTGCTAGCTGCCTGGTATGTCAGTTGGGATATTTATGCGCTTTATTTCGCAGAAGACCAGTCAGCAATTAATTTTATCGCACACCTTAGTGGCGCAACACTCGGCTTTGGCTTAGGTTTACTTTTTCTTGTTGAACAGAAAGAAAAAATTCAAAAAGAAATCCTGCTTTATCAGGAATCAGAAGAAAAAAAACAGGAAGAAGAAAAATAAATTTACAATCGTTTTCTGGTATTAATAGCTCTAGCGGTGTTTAATATATTTTAAGGAGGAATAATGACGACTCGTGATAAGAGAAAACATCGACGCACAGCCTTTAATCGAAATATTTTATTAGACTCGGTTGATGGTAAGACATCGATTATCAAGGCAAGCGACATATCAACTTCTGGTATGGGATTATATGCGGACATGCCGAGGATAAAAGGTGAATTACTACGTTTAACTTTTGATCTTATTCAAAATGGTCATAAGCGAGAAATAAATGTTGCCGGTGAAGTGAAGCATGTGCAGCTTGTCGAACATGGTTATAGTTTTGGTGTAAGATTTCTTTAACTTTTTATACTCTTTTCATATTTACTTAGTTTGGTTTAACTGATGAATGATATTATACAGTTGAGTTTGGCGTTAGCTGTTGGTTTATTGATCGGTGTTGAGCGTGGCTGGCAGGAACGGGGTTCAAAAGAAGGCAGCCACATTGCAGGCTTACGAACATTTGGTTTAATTGGTTTACTTGGTGGTATCTGGGGCATCTTATCTCAACAGCTGGGTGAAGTTCTGTTGGGTTTTTCCTTTCTTGCTGTAACAGTATTACTGGTTGCCGCTTATGTGGTAAGCAGAAGCCATTCAGAAGATCGTGGTATTACCAGTCTGGTAGCCGCACTTATTACTTTCTCATTAGGTGTTATGGCGGTTAAAGGTTTTGAAAATGTTGCGGTTGCCGCTGCTGTGGTAACCGCAAGTTTGTTAAGTTTAAAAACTCGTCTACATCACTGGATAGAAACACTGGAGCAGCAGGAAATATATGCTGCACTAAAATTATTATTAATTTCCGTTGTATTGCTTCCCGTTTTACCAAATCAGGGTTATGGACCATGGCAAGCATTAAATCCATATTTGTTGTGGTGGATGGTCGTCCTCATTGCCAGCTTGTCATTTGCTGGTTATTTCTCGATTAAAATAGCCGGTGCCCGTCAGGGCATTATGTTAACCAGCTTTTTTGGTGGTCTGGTTTCTTCAACGGCATTAACGCTTTATTTAAGCAAACTCAGTAAGTCTAATAAATTACAACGTGTTGTTGCTGCCGGTGTCATTGTTGCAGCGGCAACCATGTTTCCCCGGGTGCTGATTGAAGTCGCACTTGTTAATCCTGAATTACTAAAAACATTATGGTTGCCGGTAATGGCTATGATGATAGTTGCTTACGGTTACGCTTATTTTCTCTGGCGTAAAGATAAAGATTTTAGCTCGTTAGAGTATAAGCCGAAGAATCCGTTTGAACTCGGTTCGGCCGTTCGTTTTGGTTTGTTGTTGGCAGTTATTATGTTATCAGCGAAGGCGGTTCGACATTGGTATGGTGATACCGGACTTTATGCTTTATCCGCTATTTCTGGCGTTATTGATGTTGATGCCATTACGTTATCAATAGCAAAAATGACAACACAGTCTTTACCGCTGGATGTAGGGGGAAGAGCCATTATTCTTGCAGTCATCGTGAATACGATTGTGAAAATGGGGTTAGTTATTTTTCTTGGTCTTACTTTGTTAAAAAAATATGCTTTACCGGGTTATTTGCTGGCGATAGTGACTGGCGGGCTAGTTCTTCTAATAAGCTAACATTAATAACCCGTCATCGTAACCAATGAATTTCACGGGCCGTTTTTTCGCCAATGACTGCCTGATGCAACCCTCTGGGAATAGCAATTTCAGTCGAAGAAAGAGGGATTTTTCCACCCATGATCTCCGCTAATTCCTGTGGATAACGGGGCTCTTTATCCGCATCGGCATAACCTTCAGGGAATAGTGGCAAGCCCGTGCTGAGGTCATATTTATCTGTCGCGCCTAAGGTATGCAGTATTTCGTGGGTAATAACCATGGCATTCGCATCGGTCATTTTCCTTTCGGCAAAGGCATTTACTATGCCAAGCATGCCTTCTTTTAACCCCAGTGAATGCGCAAGTGGTTGCCGATCTTTCACACTAAAATATTTTACGAATACACGGATATGTGGCGTAGGACCTTGATAAGTATTGGCTTGATAAGCCCAATAACGGAGCTTTAAGCTCCAGAGGATAACTTCCCACGTCGCATTGGAGCTTGGTGGCTCAGGCGGCATAGAGTTCACTTGGGGGGCTAATTTGAGGGTGAAAGGCTGTTTCAGAGATAAATTATATTCCCGGGCTTCTTCGCTAATAAAATCTTCGATGGATTGAAAATTCTGAGGCTCTAATTGATCAATATAGTGTTGAGTCGTTGTCTGATTATCAGCATTAATGGGGTAAATTGCTATCCACAGAGGCTGCTCCCAATCGGTACTTCTTTTGCCTGTGAGCCAACTACCAAGCGCAACACCAATCAGAATAAATGAAAGTATGAGTATTCGAACGATTCTAAAGAGTTTTCTGGCAGACATGCTTGAGCCCGTGATTATATGAGATTTAACAGATATTTAGCTTTTGCTCGTGGAAATCCACTTTTTTCTTTATTACACTTTGCTAAACATTTACGACCCTTTATAGCAGGGATTAAGAGGAAAATCGAAAGTGGAACATCGACTAGGTGAAACCGGCTTGTTGCCGTTCCGAACGCGACGGGTATTTAATATTGGTACAGACTGGTATTTTGCCGTGCGTGATGGAAAAAATTGTGGCCCCTTTGAAAATCAAGAGGAAGCTCAAGGTGAGCTAGATGAATTTTTAAATAATTTCCAGTTACAATAAACGTATTAAATGACTACATCTCTTACCACTATTTAGAATGATAAGCGGCTAATAATTGCCGTTTGCCGGCCACTTAAATAATCCTGCGCACGTTTTACTTTTTCAACACAGCCTGGATATTCGGCAAACTGGAGTTGCACCTGTGCTGCGACTAATAATGAATTTGCCCGACTTAAATTTGTTTGATGTACTTTGTGCGAACGGGCATTTAAATTTGCATTGAGGTTTGCGATACCTTGCTCACAGGCGCTGGCAACGTCATTTGTTTGCATCGTATTACAGCCAGCCAGACTGCTGGTAATGATAAGTGTGAGTAGGCTTGTTAATAATGATTTCATAATAAGCACCTGCGTTTCTTAAGTATAATATAGTAGCTTGGCATTCATTAAACATTGATCCAGACCACACTTTTTGGAGTTCTTTTGTTTCTTAAAACTTTAATTTACAAAATGTGATCTTCATCGGTTAAAATGTACTAAGCATATTTCGTGCCTAATGTGTGAATACAATAATTTTTAAAGAGGAGTCGCCATGCCATCATTTGATGTGGTTTCAGAGGTTGATTTTCATGAAGTAACCAATGCGCTTGATCAGGCAAATCGAGAGTTAAGTACACGGTTCGATTTTCGTGGTGTGCAAGCGACCTTTGAACGTGCAGATGATGTTGTGACATTAACAGCCGATGCAGACATTCAGTTGCAACAAATGGTGGATATCCTGCAAAACAAACTTCATCGTCGTGGTATTGATATAGCCTGTTTAGAGATTGCGGATGCCACCAGACTGGGAAAGCAAGTAAAACAAAAAGTGACGATTAAACAAGGACTTGATAAAGATACGGCAAGAAAAATTGTTAAGTTAATCAAAGAGAAAAAATTAAAAGTTCAGGCCGCTATTCAAGGCGAAAAAGTACGCGTTACGGGGAAAAAACGTGATGATTTACAACAAACGATTGTGATCTTAAAACAAGCGGAGCTGGATCTACCTTTGCAATATGATAATTTTCGCGATTAAAGTTATTTTAGCTTGAATCAGAAAATTATTGATTTTGACAAAGATGAAGAGGGCGATTGGGTCGCCATTTTAAGTTGTGGTCATACCCGCCATGTTCGCCATAATCCGCCCTGGATTAACCGGCCGTGGGTAGAACAAGCACAAAGTCGTAAAAAATTTCTGGGTAAAGAGCTGAATTGTAAAAAATGTGAGGATTCTGATTAATAAATTTAATCACGATAATCTGGATAAAACTTGAAAGAGGCGTTTTGTACGACTAGATTTAATGATGCAGCCAATTAAATATTATGCTGTTTAACACGTATATTTTATGCGTCTTAATTTTTTCATGTTTATTAGCATGAACCTTCCCCTCGTTGAGCGCTGAGGAAGGTTTTTTTTTGCTAATGGATTTAGGGGGCTAAACCATTGTTTAAGGACGCTGATTTAAGTTTCGAATATTCTGACATTGAGCCGTCATAAACTTTCACATTTTTAAAACCCAGTTGCCGCAGAGTGAAATAGCTTTGAGAAGCTCGATGTGCCGATTGGCAGTAAAGCGTAATGGGTGTTGTTAATTTGCTGACACCGATTTGCCGTAATTGATTTTTTAACGTTTTCGTATTTTGCATTGTGAATGCATTTTCAAAATTAACAGCCTGAGACCATTCCCACCATTTTGCGTTGGGTATATGACCACTTCTTGGGTAGCGGGGGTGACCTGCATATTCTTCTTTACTGCGCACATCCAGTAAAATATTTTTATCATCGAATGTACTGTTTAATATTTTATCGATTGTTACAGTATTATCTTGCCCTACATTGATATTCGCATGGTATTGCGTTGCTTTAGTTTTCGTGTTTTTTGCTGTGACTTTTTTGCCAGCAAGAATCCACTTTACTAAACCGCCATTTAAAAGAGAGATTTTTTTATGGCCCAATTTTTCAAGTTCCCAGAAAAGACGAGCTGCATGCAGACCACCCATGTCATCATAAATAACAACATGATCTTTTGCCTGAATACCCAGTAGGCCTAAAATTTTTATTATATGTAGTTTACCTGCGCTTAAACTGACACCTCTTTTGTCTTTCGTGTTTAGTGCAGCGTAAGGTAAATGAGTCGAACCGGGAATATGAAATCGCTGGTATTGCGTATCATCTGACATATCAATTAAACGCACGGATGGGGATTTTAAGTTTTTATCCAGCCAGTCCACATCAACTAAAAAAGATGTTGCTGAAAAAGCAAGCGATGAAGTGAGTAGTAAACATACGAAAAGTATTTTTTTAGTCATAATTTTTATATCGTCAGAGTAATTAGTTTAAAGAGGCGTGATTATATGAAATAAACTGCCCATATAGTGATAAATGTGCATGAATAATCAATTATTTTGTGAATTGAGCCCGCTTTATTTTTTTAAAAAATACTTAAACTATACGCCCCCCTTTTCCAAGGAAACTCTTGTCATGGATAAAAATGAGAAAATATACGAAGTTATTGAAAACGCGATTGATAGCCAAACAGCCTTTGGCGATTTATTAACTTCTGAAGAAAAACAAACCTTAATTGATCAGGGAACTGTTCACTCCGCTGTCATTGGAGAAGAGCTCTGTAAACAGGGAGAAATCGATCGCAGGGTTTTTATTATTGTTATGGGTGAAGTGGAAATAAGTGAAGGCAGTAATAACAACCAGGTTGTTTTAGCACACTTGAAACGGGGAGAAGTTTTTGGAGAAATTTCAGCCTTGTTTGATTCGCCACGCATTTCTAATGTCAGCGTAACTAAGCCGAGTGTATTATTAATTATTCCTGGTGATGTTTTTGAAAAAATTATTACCGGACGTGCGGCATTATATAGTGCGATTCTCGATCGTTATAAAAACCGTTTAAGCGAAACAGCATTACGCAGTGTTGATCTATTTCGTCATCTGGGTAAAAGCGCTTTAATGCCTTTAATTCAGTCATCATCAATTGCCAGTATTCATAAAGACTGTGTGATTGTGAATGAAGGTGAAGCGGGAGATTATTTTTATATTATTATTCGCGGTACTGCACGGGTTTCCTATCATCTCGGTGGTAGCTCTATTAACCTGGCATTAATGCATTCCGGTGATTATTTTGGTGAGTGGTCTGTTTTAACCGGAGCACCGCGTGCTGCAACTGTTTCAGCGGTGAATCGGGTTGACTTATTGAGTATTGAACGTGAAGCGATGTTGGAATTTATTCAAAAACAACCTGAAGTTGGAGAAAGAATTGATCTGGTCGCACACAATCGCCGTAATAAGTTCTCGACTAACGGTATGCCAGATTCAACCGAACAATTAGAGCGCAGGATGAAAAATATTGAAGATGTTATTCAAACAGGGATTAAGTAATAAAACCGTTTAAGCCTATACTTTTTCTTTATAACTTAAGTTAATCTAGTAAAACAGATGCAGTGGTATTAAAGAGAATAGATGGAAGACTGTCAGGCATTAATATCAAAAATTAAAACAGAACAAGATGCAGGACGGCTAGTGCTGCCATCTTTGCCTGAAATTGTTGTTCGTGTTCGTCAGGCAGTGAATGATGATGATGTTAATCTCGGTGTTGTTGTTAAACTGATTCAGGTTGATCCGTCATTAACTGCACGTTTAGTTCAAATCGCAAATTCCCCCCTATACCGAAGTCGACAGCCGGTTGAAAATTGTTTAATGGCAGTAAACCGTCTTGGTCTAACCACAACGCGTGATCTGGTGACATGCTTAGTTTTAAATAATATTTTTAATGCTGAAAATAAAATGTTGCGGATAAAGTTACAGAAACTTTGGCATCACAGTTGTCATGTTGCTGCGATTGCTTCAACCATTGCAAAAGTAACTCCCAGTTTACATGAAGATACAGCATTGTTAGCGGGTTTATTGCATGACATTGGTGTATTACCCATTTTACATTATGCCGCAGACTATCCTGACATTTTTGAGTCAGACGAAAAACTAAATTATGTTATACATGAATTACGCGCTCCGCTTGGGCAGAAAATATTAAAAGAATGGAATTTTGATAGTGCATTAAGTGATGTTTCTGCTGAAGCAGAAAACTGGCTACGTGATAATGAAGAAATAGCTGATTATGTCGATGTGGTCATTGTTGCTCAAATACATAGTTATTATGGAAAAGATGGTATTACTGAATTACCCAACCTTTTAACATTACCTGCTTTTAAGAAGTTAGGTTTGAGTAAAATGGGGCCAGATGCCAGCTTAGAAGTTTTATTCGAGGCAGAGCTGGATATTAAAAATATAATGGGGATGTTGGGTTAGGCACTGGAATTGATGAAATGCCCTATACCTTGGCATGGCTTTCGCATAAAATAAATAAAATCATGATTTAGCTCAGTTTGTTTAAAGGAAGATATTTATGTACCCACGAATTATAGTATTAGCCGCAGCATTATTAATGAGTAATTTTGCTTCTGCTGAAGAAGTGAATATTCAGTTAAGTAATGACACCGCACGGTTTATGTATTTAACAGAAGCCTTCGGACAAGATTTTGGTCGTCTGGAACTTGAAGCCGGTTTTTTATATAACCAGAACGGGGATACATTACTAAACGCCGGTTTATTGGTTCGCGGTGAAAGTGTCTCTGTTCCGTTGATCGTGTCAATTGGTGCGCGAGCTTATTATGCATCTTTAGCGCAATATACTGTGAGTGCCATTGCTCTTGGTGGTGATTTATTATTATCGCCTGAATCGTGGGGTGGCTTGGGTCTTGGTGCCTTTTTCTATACTGCTCCTGGTGTGGTCTCTTTTGGTGATGCGGATGGTTTAACTGAATATGGAATATACGTGAACTTTCAAATTACACCCCAGGCCAGAATTGTTGGCGGCTTCCTGCAAATTGATAGCTCAATTAAAAATGTATCAACCTTGGTCATCGATAAGGGTGCTTATTTTGGTTTAAATCTAAGTTTCTAATATGAGCTAGAATTATAAACAGAACAAAAAAAGGGGGCAAAATATTGCCCCCTTTTTTGTGCTCTAAATAAAATATTCTTAAAGAGCCATATCTTTTAGAGCTTTTAAAGGCTGAACTTTTACAACGTTACGCGCTGGTTTTGCTTTGAAGATAGTTTCTTCACCTGTGAACGGGTTGATACCCGGACGTGCTTTAGTAGCTGGTTTACGAACAACTTTCACTTTCATCAAGCCCGGCATTGTGAATACACCCGCGCCATTTTTACGAACATGGCCATTGATGATTTCTGATAATTGTTCAAATACAGCAACAATGTCTTTTTTCTTCAATTCTGTACGATCTGCAAGTTCAGTGTACAAAGCTGATTTAGTCATTGGTTCTTTAATTGCTTTGATTTTTATTGCCGGTGCTGCTGACTTCTTGGCAGTTTTTTTCTTAGCTGTTTTTTTCTTGGCTTTCTTCTTAGCGGCCATGTCTGCTCCTAGATTAATAGTTTTGTTAGATTGATAGTTCTGTTGGTTCACGTTAAGTTAAATACATAGTGTATTTAATAAAAAATCATTATGCTTCATGTGCAATAAAGAAGCTTTGACGCTACTATACATGTATTTATCAATAAAAAACAATTTTTGCTGAAGGTTTTTTTATTGTTTTTATATTAGTAATTTTATTCCTGCGTGGAGTCGTTAATGAGACAAAAAATTTGTGAAATTAAAGGCCTGGAAGAATTATCTTGTAAAGAATTTGTTGTGCAAAATAGTGAGCTTGATGTGGAATCATTCCTGATTTATTTTAATAAACGTTGTTATGCCTACGAAAATAGCTGCCCACACACCGGTGCAAACCTTAATTGGCAAAAAGAGCAGTTTTTTAGCGTTGACGGGCTTTATTTACAGTGCAGTATGCATGGTGCGTTATTTGAGCCTGCTAGTGGGCTCTGTGTTCGGGGGCCATGCAGGGGAAGCCGTTTGAAAAAAACAAATTTAGAAATTGAAGCTAATGTAGTTTATAGTTTGTAATAAAAATCTGTTTGAAGAGTGAGCGGGTGAGTGTATTTTTATTTATCAATGATTGAAGTTAGCCTGATAATTGCATATCTTCATTAAAGATAAGAAAAATATAGCCGATAAATAAGAGTACTAACCAAGCAAAAAGACTGTTTTACCTGTTAAATATGAAAATACATAAAAATAAAATAGCTAAGTTTACTGTTCTGAATTATTTTTTATCATCCGTAATGAGTTTGTTGTTGCTGAGTTATTCTGTAAATCTTACTGCCGCAGAATATGTCTATATTAGTGATAATTTACGTGTCGGGGTGAGAACTGAACCGGTAAGTGGCGTACCACCTATTGGCGTTGTATTTACCGGAATGCGACTCGAAGTGCATGAAAAAGTAGATGGCTATTTAAAAATCACCACAAACAAAGGCTTAACGGGCTGGATAAAAGATATTTATGTAACAAAAAAAGCGCCGGCCATTATTCAGTTAAACACCCTTCGCGCAAAATATGAAAAATTGAAAAAAGAACTTTCTCAGGGAAGTGATACAATAAAAATACTTGAAAAAGCAAATGCTGCTTTAAGTGAACAAGTTAACGAACTTAAAGACGATCGACGTGAATGGTCCAGAGATAGAGCAACCTTGTTAGCGAGTCAGTATAAAGATTCGGACTGGTTTGGCATCATCGTGGCAATTGTCTTGATTGTTTTGAGTTTTATTGCCGGGATTTTTTGGTATAAAACTCAGGTAATGAAACGTCTGGGTGGGTTACGGGTTTAAACTTTTTATTAACATCAGGCGCAGAGTGTTTTAGCCATAGCATCGAGTGCGTTATTTTCTTCCATCACGGCATTAAGTGCGTCTTCAACGTCGGTCAGGCTTAACCCAAGTTTTTGGCATAATTGTTCAGAAATATTTTCATCACCAGAGTCAGACAACTGATGTACAGCTAATGCTTGTCCGGCAAGCTGTGCCAGCCACACATAGGTCTCTTGTTTACCGCTGTAATTTTTAGAGTGGTGTTCCCCAACAACTATTGTAATTTCTTCGGGCATATTCCAATGCTCCATCAAGTGCTGGCCAATCGTACAATGTGTGCAGCCAAATAATTTTTGTTCTGTTGTTATTAAAGATTGTTCGGGGCGGTTGGTGAGCATTTTATTAAGCCAGTTAAATTCGACACGGAACAAATTTCCCATTAATACAATACCAATGTTGTGTAGTAAACCCGTGATATAGGCAACCGAGGCGGGAGGACGAGAATCACGGGGCATGCGCATAGCGAGCTGTTGACATAATGCGGCACGGTAGGTTGCTTCTTTCCAGAAGGTGCTCATGCTGAGTCGGCCACTTTGTGGAAGCTTGAATGCGCGCCCAAGTGCTGCACCAAATGACATATAAAGTACGGTTTCATAGCCAAGCACTCTGAAAATGGCATCGTGCAAATTGGTAATCTGTCCACTAAAGCCAAATAAAGCTGAATTGGCATAGCGTAAAGTTTGTGCGGTTAGCGCGGGATCATGGGAAATAATACGCGCCATGTCATCAACGGTGCCATCTGGATTGGCTTGTAACTCAAGTAAATTCGCAGCAATTGAAGGCATGACAGGCAGATGCTCTATATTTTTTAATTGTTCGAGTAAATTACTGTTCATGTTATTTACTGATTGCATTCCTTCATTATTGGAATGAGAAAATATACCACCAATTAGGGCATTTTCGATCATTATTTGCATGTCCCAGATATCGACTTTTACGCGTTCAGCCGGGTTGTCTGTAACAAGAAGAACCGTAGATTTGGTACTCATCGGCTCATCAATAATTAACTGTATATCATAATGTGCTTTATTACTGAGTGAGGACTGACTAAATGGTTTATGGTTTACTTTTTTTAGCGATGCTAATACATCACTCAATTCTTTTACACTGACAAATCTTAGATCAGGACGCTCTATTAGCGCCTTTAACATGAGTAAATCAAGTTGATGACCATTATTGTAGACAGCCATAACTATGCCTTGCGAGTCTTTCAGAAAGTTAACTGATCCATGCGATTGCGCTAAATTTTCCGTACTTGCTGAATCAACCAGTTGATAAGGAACATCCTGATTTGAGAGTAAAGTTTGAATGATCGAAGAAAGTAACATGTGACGAATATTTACTCAGTTAATACTGCAAAAGTTTAATCATGGCTTGGGGTTTATCGACAATATTCAGATTTTCTTTATTGTTTGAGGTAGAAGATGTGATGAATTTAACAAACTATTTTCAATTATTTGAAAATTGCACAAGTTTGGGGCAAAGACAGTGACATAACATTAGATAGCTGCTAAAAAGTGATAAAAGATCAATAAGTTACATACCAAATTACTTATATGCCCATCATTAAAGGTTAAATCGTGAGATGAGTAGAAAACAAAAAATAACCATCGAACAGCTAAAAGCATTCGAACCTATTTCATCCTTGTCGACTGAGCGACTGGAAGAGTTGCAAGGTCTCGCGGATGTCGAGGTTTTGGGCGTTGGTGTTACCATATTCAGGGAAGGGGACGTTGATAATCAAAGTGTTTATTTGCTTGATGGTGATGTGCAAATGAGTTCAGTGTCCGATCAAAATTTGAATACCAGCATGACTCACAAAGCCAATGATGCGAAACATCCGCTTTCGGAAGGCCAGCCTCGTCAGGTGACTTGCACAGCAATGACACTGGCAAAAGTATTACGGGTCGATAATAGTATTCTTGATTATATGTTGACCTGGGATCAGCTTGCTGTGGCAGAAGAAAAAGAAGAAGAAGAGCCTGCTGTCGCTGAAATGGCAGTTGAAAATAAACCTAAAGAGGCAGCTTTATCTGAGCCTGTTGTCGAAGAACCTGTTCGTGATTCTGAAGATGGTCGTAACTGGATCCGCCGTATGCGACACATAATGGCATTTAAAAATATGCCGCCAGCCAATATCAAAAGTTTACTTCAAAGAATGGAAACGATTTCGGTTGATAAGGATGAAGTCATTATTGAGCAAGGTGGGCCCGGTGATTATTATTATGTTTTAACTGAAGGTGAAGCGTTAGTAACGCGCACGGTTGAGCTAGCAACATTAAATGCTGGTGCCAGTTTTGGTGAAGAAGCACTTTTGTCAGGCTCTAAACGCAACGCATCCGTCACCATGGCCGGACCGGGTCAGTTGATGCGTTTAGCCAAAGCCGATTTTAATGAATTATTAAAAGAACCTTTGCTAGATCGTGTGACGCCGGATGAAGCTCAGGTACGTGTAGCAAAAGGAAATATCTGGCTAGACGTTCGTCATGTTACTGAATTTAATCACAGCCATTTACAAAACGCGATTAACATTCCGTTACATGAATTACGTATGCGTATGAAAGAGCTCGATAGAGATAAAGAATATATTTGTTACTGCGGTACAGGCCGGCGTAGTTCCGCAGCTGCCTTTTTGTTAGTGCAAAATGGTTTTAAAGTTGTGGTGTTGGTGGGTGGTGTACAAAAAATACCGCAGTTTTTAATAAAAGGTTAATTTAATGAATAAGGGGTAAAAAAGCCGGGAGCATTTTTTAATGCTTCCGGCTTTTTTTTAAGGCTAGCTTAAAATTAAATTAAGCTTTTTTCTTTTTTTCAATCAGTTCATGAATCACGGGATTAAGAATTAATTCCATTGCAAAGCCCATTTTTCCGCCCGGAACCACGATGGTGTTTTTACGTGACATGAAAGAATCCTGAATCATGCTTTGCAGGTAAGGGAAGTCAACACCTTTTGGATCGCGGAAACGAATCACTATAAAGCTTTCATCAGGGGTAGGGATATCACGTGCAATAAACGGATTAGAGGTATCAACAGTAGGAACACGCTGGAAGTTAATATCTGTTTTTGAAAATTGTGGTGCAATGTAATTTACGTAATCTTCCATACGACGCAAAATCGTATCAACAATCGCTTCTGCTGAATAACCTCGTTGGGAGTTATCACGATGAATTTTTTGAATCCATTCAAGATTAACGATAGGCGTTACACCCACTAATAAATCTACAAATTTAGACACATCCGATTTATCATCAGCTGCGCCGCCATGTAAACCTTCATAGAATAAAACATCTGATGGTTCTTTGATGTCTTCCCAAGGTGTGAATTGACCCGGTGTTAAGCTTGTGCTTAAACGGGTATTATGTTCTACCGCTTCTTCATCACTATGTAAATAGTAACGACGTTTGCATTGGCCTGTTTCACCGTAAGCTTTAAATGTATCAGCTAAAACATCAAAATGATTCGCATCAGGACCAAAGTGGCTGAGATTCTTACCTTGCTTAGCAAATACTTCAATTTGTTCTTTCATTTCAGCACGATCAAACTTGTGATAGCTATCACCTTCAACAACTAATGGATTGATTTTTTCACGAAAGAAAATATGTTCAAATGCGTTTTTAACTGTAGTCGTACCAGCACCAGATGATCCGGTTACCGCAATGACGGGATGTTTAGCAGACATGGAGATTCTCCTTAGACTTTATTTTAAAATGTTTTGAATTCGGTTAATTTTGGTATTTAAATACCGCGTAAATTAAGGACGCTTAATCGGCATAAAGACATAAAATAGCTGAGCCGGAAAAGTCGCATATTTTATGCAAAACCGACACAGATGTCGAAACTTATCTTCGGTTTAAGGGGGGAGGGAAAAGATGAGCTGTTTTGATCTCTCATCAAGATAAGCGATTTTATTGGCTTTTGACAACGCATTTACCGTTTTTCGCGTGAAATGGCACGATGGCCAATATCCGTACGGAAGTTCATGCCATTCCAGCTGATTTTTTCGACAACCTGATAGGCTGTTGCCTGCGCTTCACTAACCGTATCGCCTAAACCAACGGCACATAATACACGACCACCATTGGTCACTGTTTGACCATTTTTTTCTGCTGTACCGGCGTGAAACACCTTGCTATCGCTCGTTGCCTCAGGAATACCTGAAATAACATCCCCTTTAGTGTAATCAGCAGGGTAACCACCTGCTGCGAGTACCACACCTAATGCCGCTCGCGAATCCCATTTAATGGATGTTTGATCCAGTTTTTTGTCTAAAGCAGCATTACACAGTGCGACTAAATCAGATTTCAGCCTCATCATAATGGGCTGGGTTTCCGGGTCGCCAAAACGACAGTTATATTCAATCACTTTAGGTGTGCCGTCTGCGGCGATCATTAATCCGGCATACAAGAATCCCGTGTAAGGATTGCCTTCAGCTGCCATGCCTTTAACCGTTGGCTCGATGACCTCGGTCATAATACGTGCATCAATTTCCGGGCTAACAACCGGAGCAGGAGAATAAGCACCCATACCGCCGGTATTTGGACCCTTGTCGCCTTCAAGCGCGGCTTTATGATCCTGGGAGGTTGCCATCGGCAAAATATGTTCGCCATCCACCATTACAATGTAACTGGCTTCTTCGCCGGCTAAAAATTCTTCAACAACAACACGGTGACCAGCATCACCAAAGGCATTGCCTGCGAGCATATCTTTTACTGCCGTAATGGCTTCATTTTCAGTCATGGCGACGATAACGCCTTTACCGGCAGCAAGACCATCAGCCTTGATGACAATCGGTGCACCCTGTTCTTTGATGTAAGCAACCGCGGGTTCGATTTCTGTGAAATTAGCGTACGTACCGCTGGGAATATGATGACGAGCCAGAAAATCTTTAGTAAAGGCTTTAGAACCTTCTAATTGAGCTGCACCGGCAGTCGGACCAAAACAACGTAAACCGGCATCAGTAAATTGATCAACGATGCCTATAACAAGGGGCGCTTCTGGGCCAACTATGGTCAGGTCAATTTTGTTATCAAGGGCAAAGGTTTTTAACCCATCAATGTCTTCTGCGCCAATTGCAACATTTTCGAGTTTGTCTTCAAGCGCAGTGCCTGCATTTCCGGGAGCAACAAAGACTTTTGATATGCTTTCAGATTGGGCTGCTTTCCATGCTAAAGCATGTTCACGGCCACCGCCGCCAATAACGAGAACTTTCATATTTTTGCCTGATATTTTGGTGTTTTATTGAGGGAGCGACCTTAGCGGATTGTTTTTCCAGGGTCAAACTTGATGTAGGTTTGTCATTCACGATAAGGGTTGTAAACTAAGTTCTGGTATTGATTTAATGTAATATGACAGAATTTAAGGAATTTAAAATGGCATTTTTATTACGCTGGTTAAAGCGGCTTGGTTTTCTAATTTTAGCTCTTATTGTGATTTATGCCGTTGGGCGCCCCACTCAAATGTGGTTGGATGGTTTTTATAGCGGAGTGCGAGAACCTTATTTACAAATGATGTCTTCAAATGCGGTGACAATACGCTGGCAAAGTGAACGTGAGTTTGCCGGTGTGATTCGTTATGGAACAACACCAGAGCAGTTAAAACAATCGCAAACTGAAACAAATGTGGACGAAGAACATGAAGTGCGTTTAACCGGCCTGCAACCCGCGACAAAATATTTTTATAGTGCGGGTAATAAAAAGAAAGACACTTTCAAAGGAGAGAGTTTTTGGTTTAAAACTTCACCATTAATAAGTTCAGTTAAAAATGAATCTGTTCGGTTTTGGGTAACGGGTGATCAAGGTTATCCAAACCCTATTCAAGATCAGGTTCGTGATTCGGCGATAGCCTGGGTTAAACAAAACCCACGACAAAAAAATAATTCCCTCTTCGATTTTTGGTTAACAACTGGCGATAACGCCTATCGTTCTGGAACTAATGAACAGTTTCAGGCAGGTTTTTTTGAACCTTATAAAACCCTTTTACGAAATACACCGGTATGGCCTGCTTATGGCAATCATGATTCCCGGCGCTGGGTATTTTTTGATATTTTTACTTTTCCGGAAAACGCTGAAATTGGTGGAGTCGCATCTGGAACTGAGCATTATTATTCTTTTAATTATGCAAATATTCATATTGTTATGCTGGACACAGAAAGCAGTGATCTTGATGTCGATGGTGAGATGTTAACGTGGTTAAAAAAAGATTTAGCAGCGAACAAGCAACAGTGGTTAGTTGCAGTATCGCATCATCCGCCTTATACCAGAGGCTCGCATGATTCAGATGATAAAAGACATAGTGGTGGACGACTCAATGCAACACGTGAAAATATTTTACCAATACTCGAACGGGGCGGTGTGGATCTTGTTTTATCAGGGCATAGTCATATGTATGAACGCTCGAAATTAATTAATTGCCACTATGGCTTATCTGATTCATTTACCTCTAAATTTATTAGAGATGATTCGAAAAAATCAATCTATCGTAAAAAGGCAAGTAAGCTATCTGCATACAATGGAACTGTGTATGCCGTTGTAGGTTCATCATCTAAAGTGAATGAAGGTCCATTGGATCATCCTGCAATGCCTTACTCGTTTAAACAAGCTGGCTCAATGGTTGTTGATGTGAATAAAAATCACCTGAAAGCCTCGTTTATTAATAAAGAGGGTGTGGTTATCGATCATTTTGAGATAATTAAAGGCGTGAAAGGTGGTGTAGAATCAAAGGATTGTAAATAACCTGAGCTGCATATAATAATGCACGTCATTCCCGCTAAAGGCATGCGGGAATGACGATATTCTATAGGTTGAGAATATTTATTCGTCTATTTTTCTTTACTTTTAATGTTTAAAGTGACGCATTCCAGTGAAGACCATGGCAATGTTATGTTCATTTGCTGCGGCAATCACTTCATCATCGCGCATCGAACCGCCTGGTTGAATTACTGCGGTGATACCATTTTCTGCAGCTTGATCTAAACCATCACGGAAAGGGAAGAAGGCATCACTTGCCATGACTGATCCTTTTACTTCCAGGCTTGCGTGTTCTGCTTTAATACCGGCAATACGTGCAGAGTTAACTCGACTCATTTGTCCGGCACCGACACCGATTGTCATATTACCTTTACCATAGACAATGGCATTGGATTTAACAAATTTTGCAACGCGCCAGGTGAATAAGAGGTCTTGCATTTCTTCATCAGTCGGTTGGCGTTTTGTGACAACTTTAAGTTCATTGTAGAGCTCTAAGTCAGCATCCTGAACCAGTAAACCACCATTAACACGTTTAAAATCCAGACGTTGGGTTTGTTCATCATTCCATTCACCACATTCAAGTAAACGGACATTCTTTTTCTTGGCAACGGCTTTTATTGCAGCATCACTAATCTTTGGTGCAATGATTACTTCGACAAATTGACGTTCCACAATCGTGCTTGCTGTATCACCATCAAGTTCCTGATTAAACGCAATAATGCCACCAAAGGCAGATTCTGGGTCGGTGGCATAAGCATTTTCATAAGCTTCTAATATATTATGGCTGGTTGAAACGCCACAAGGATTGGCATGTTTAACAATGACACAACTTGGACCTTCACTAAATTGTTTTACACATTCCAGTGCGGCATCGGTGTCGCCAATGTTGTTGTATGAAAGTTCTTTACCCTGAAGTTGTTTGGCTGTGGCAATACTTGCATTCGCTGGATTTTTTTCCACATAAAACGCAGCAGCTTGATGGGGGTTTTCACCGTAACGCATTTCTTGTGTTTTATTGTATTGGCTATTGAAAGTACGTGGGAAGGTTGTTTTACTGCCATCGGCTTTAATGCAGCCTAAGTAGTTTGCAATCACACCATCGTAATGCGAAGTATGTTCAAACGTTTTCACTGCCAAGTCAAAACGAGTTGCATCGGTTACTTCACCCTTGTTGTCTTTAATTTCATTTAACACGCGGTTGTAATCATTGGCATCAACCACAACGGTAACGGATGCATGATTTTTTGCTGCAGAACGTAGCATGGTCGGCCCACCAATATCGATGTTCTCAATCGCAAGTTCTAAACTACAGTCTTCTTTCGCGATAGTTTCTTCAAACGGATAAAGGTTAACAACCACCATATCAATTGCTGGAATATCATGTTCCTGCATCACACCTTCGTCTGTACCACGCCGACCTAATAGACCGCCATGTATTTTTGGGTGTAATGTTTTAACCCGGCCATCCATCATTTCAGGAAAACCAGTGTAATCAGAGACTTCAATAACCGGTATGCCATTATCAGCGAGTAGTTTTGCGGTACCACCGGTCGAAAGTATTTCTATACCGTGATAGGTGTAAAGACTTTTTGCAAACTCAACAATACCGGATTTGTCCGAGACACTGATTAAGGCACGGGTAATTTTTGACATGATATTTTCCGTAATTTTAAAGTAGGTAATATTTAATCGCGAAGGTTTAGAGTCACCTTCGCGATTTTGTACGATGCGTGTTTAATTAAATATATGGAGTCGTTAAAACAAACTTAGCTTAGTCGTTTAAGCCATACATTTTTAATTTTTTACGTAAGGTGCCGCGGTTAATTCCCAATAACTCAGATGCTTTACTTTGATTGCCTTTGGTATATTCCAAAACACTGCGGAATAAAGGCTCTTCGATTTCATTTAAAACCATTTGATAAAGATCATTTGTTTCATGACCTTCTAAATGTTTAAAGTAACCTTGCATTGCATCTTCAACGCAGGCTTTTAATGGCTTTCTTGTTTCTTGTTGTGGATGTAGTTGTGTAATAGCAGGGTCCACTAGAGCGGCTTCTGTCATGCTGCTATTTCCTCCTTATTGATTAAGCGTTCAAAAAATTCGCGAGTAATGTTAAGTTGCTCGTCGATTGTGTTGACCCGACATACGGCTTGACGGAAGGCGCCACCATGCGACTGTCCTTTGCTGTACCAACTGATGTGCTTGCGGGCCACACGCACACCAGTGAATTCCCCATAAAAATCATAAAGGTTATCCAGATGCCCGAGCAAAATGTCACGAATTTCTTCGACGTTGGGCTCGGGTAAGTGCTCACCCGTTTTTAAATAATGTTCAATCTCACGAAAAATCCAGGGACGGCCTTGTGCGGCACGACCTATCATCACGGCATCGGCTTTGGTGTAGTCGAGCACAAATTTTGCTTTTTCGGGAGTTTTAATATCGCCATTAGCAATTACCGGAATAGCGATACGACTTTTGACATCCGCAATGGTGTCATACTCGGCATCGCCACGATATTGATCCGCACGCGTGCGGCCATGAATCGCCAGTGACTGAATGCCTGCATCTTCAGCAATGCGGGCAATGTTAACGGCATTTCGACTTTCACGATCCCAACCCGTACGAATTTTTAGTGTGACCGGAATATCAACTGCCTCAACGACAGCAGTCAAAATTTCACCCACTAATTTTTCGTCTTGCAATAACGCAGAACCTGCTAATACATTACATACTTTTTTTGCCGGGCAGCCCATATTGATATCAATAATTTGTGCATCGTTATCAAAGTTGTATTTTGCAGCTTCGGCCATCATTGCCGGTTCAGTTCCCATGATCTGAACAGATTTCGGATCTGTTTCACCCTCATGTGAAGCGCGACGTTTGGTTTTGTCACTTCCCCATAACAATGAATTCGATGAAACCATTTCAGACACAGCCATACCCGCTCCTAAGCTGCGACATAGTTTGCGGAATGGCAAATCTGTCACGCCTGCCATAGGGGCAAGAATTAGTTTGTTACTTAGCTGGTAAGGACCAATGTGCATAAATGACCAATTGCTCGAAATATTAAAAACTTGATACTCATGGGGGAGAGCAATGATACAGGTAGTAACTTAAAAATTTAAGGGATTAAGTTCAATTTTCTTGCTTGATCATCGATTATTTATGCGCTAGGCGAGAGCAGTATTCGCAGTTAATAATTTCCTTAAATAGCTTAAAAAAATTTAAATTTGCGAAAATATTTAAAAATCAAAGAAAGGTAAATTCAAAATTAATGGCATCTTTACCCGGATCAACGACTTCAAAATTTATATGCACCGGCGTTTTAGATTTCATTAACAAAAATGGGTTACTTAATTTTCCCATGTAAGTTTTTGAGTTAAAAACTCGTTCTGCAATGATGTTTCCAGAAATATCAGACAAACGTATATGAATATCCGGATAAGGTTGTGAAAAATCGGCGTTATTGATCATCGCTGCACTGATTAATAAGGCATTTTTTTCTTTCGGGTGAAGACGAACATCGCGACTAATGAGTTGAATTTGTTTGGTGTCGCGTGGGCCAGAGTAATGACAGTTCACCTTTTCACAAAATGATTCTAATAACGGGCGTGATGCAGGAATTAAGCTGACTAACTCGTGTGCTCTAAAGTATGCAATCTGTGAAAATGACAGAACAAGTAAAATAATGATGGAAAAAAATGATAGTAGTGGGTGCAAGCGACGAAGAGAAGCGGTTTGTAAATTTTCTATATCATTTCTTAACTGAAAGGGAACATTACCATTAGGGTCATGCTGACCAATATTTTGTTGTTGTACATCTTCAATAACAATATTATCTTCAACATCGCTATCATGAAAATCACTTAAATCAACCTGGTCGAATAATTCATCTTCATCGATTAACTTTACATTTTTCAGACTGTCGGATTCTACTTTGTTTTGCTCTTCTTCCTGTGAGTTTTCTGTCGTTTCTATGTCATCATCGAGTTCTAAAAACTCAAACTCATCGTTGGCATCATATTCTTTCTCAATTTCAACTTCAGGTTCAGTAATATCTAGTGACAGCTGACCTTCCATTTCATTTAAAATATCAGAAACACTTGAAGCATTTGTTGCATCGTAGGCGTCTGTGGTAAAAATGTCGGCCTCATTGCCTTCTGAAGGAATATATTTTTCATCGTCAATTGTTTCTTCACCAATGTCTTCTGTAATTTCATTTTTACTATCATTAATTTCATCAGTTGCCTGAGTCAGTTCATCAATGGCTGCATTTAGATCAAAACTATCGTCAAAAATATCATCTTCATCAATAATGGATATGTCTTCAGGATTAGACGTGGGCGAATCCAGTTCAATATTATCGATATCAGCCTCATTGATTGCCGCAGTGTCAGCGATCATAGTCGCGCCTGCATCAAACACAGGTTCTGCTTCAGGCTTTTTAGTAACATGTTCTTTAGCTGGTATTGGCTCAGCGGGTTTAATTGTTTTTTCAGCTTTTACGCTTGCCCCTACCGGTGCTGGCGTTTCTATTTTTGGTGCGGGTGCAGGCTCTATTATTTTTTTGGTTTCTGATTTTGTGACGACAGGATCGGGTGATGTTTGATTGACAGGTAAATCATCTATTGCATGTTCGAGTGCATTAAAAACGAGTTGGCACTGGCCACAGCGAACTTTACCTTTAGCGATTGCAAGATGACGATCGGTGACACGAAAACAGGTCGAGCATGTAGGACAACGGGTATACATGGGCTGATTATACGCACAACTCTTTAATTTTATGAAATCACGATATATTTTTATAAAAACTTACTTTCGTGTTCCAGCTAAACAAATCCAGTCGCCTTGCTGTTTCCAGATTTGAATATCAAAGTTTAGTTGATAGGCCGCAAGAACATCTTCTGCCTGTTCAGCAAGAATGCCGGACAATACAATTTGTCCTTTTGATAGTGTTAAGTCAGCAAAATATGGCGCAAGTTCAATGAGTGGTGAGGCTAAAATATTGGCAAGCAATAAAGGCGCGGGGTGATTTGGAAAATCTTTTGGTAAATACGTTTTAATATTGTGTGAAACGGCATTTTTTGCCGCATTATCGATGGTTGCGATTAATGCTTGTGGATCAAGATCAATCGCTTCGGCATGTTTTGCGCCGAGTAAAATTGCACCAATGGCTAATATCCCGGAACCACATCCAAAGTCGATAATATCTTTACCGGTTGGTGGATTTGCATCAAGCCATTCCAGACACATCGAAGTGGTGGGGTGTGTACCGGTACCAAATGCTAAGCCGGGGTCGAGTAAAATATTGGCAGCTTCAGGCTGAGGTGGTTCAAAGGTACTGGGGACAACCCAAAGTTTTTCACCAAACGGCATAGGTTTGAAATCATCCATCCATGCACGAACCCAGTCTTTATCTTCTAATGGTTCGCCTTTCCAGTCTGATATTTTTATTCTGAGTTGTTGTTCTATTTGGATGATGATTTTTGCTAAATCTACATTGGCATCAAACAATCCTACCGCGCGTGTTTGAGACCACATGGGTGTCGTACCAATGGCGGGCTCCAACATGGGTTGGTCTTGCATGTCTTGTAACGTAACTGAAACCGCACCTTGATCCATTAATGCATCGGAGAGTTGATCGGCTTGAGTATCATTAGTAGGAATCATTAGTTGTAACCAAGCCATCAAAAGGCCTCCGCGAAAAAATTATTTATACGAGCACCAAAGTAAGGATATGGAATAGGGAGGTTCGCATTAAGGCCGTCTGATTCATGGATGAATCAGTCGAGCGGCCAAGGATGGCGAATAGCGCGCCTTAATGCGAACCTCCCTGTTTCATAGCCGAATCAAGTAAGGTTAACTAAAACGTATACTCAATTTTATGGATTGAATTCGGCTATGGAACTGGGAGAGTTGAATTTCGACTCGCAAAACACTGCCATCCTTGGCTTGCTCGGCGGCCACTTCCGTGTGGCCGAACGGTCGAAATTTAATTCTCCCAATTCCATATCCTTATATTTGTGTTTTTATCTGGTGATATTTAATAGTAAAGAAACAAAACATAAAAAAAGCGAGTTACTTTTTACAGCTAACCCGCTTTTTAAATAACGAGAAAAAAGACTTACTTCCCTTTCTCTTCCAGTTTCTTTTCTAAGTAATGGATATTTACACTACCTGCCTGAAAACCGGCATCATTGAATAAATCTTGTTGTAAAGGAATATTACATTTAATCCCTTCAATGACCATTTCGCTTAATGCTGTACGCATACGCGCCATTGCTACTTCGCGAGTCTCGCCATGAGTGATGAGTTTACCAATCATCGAATCATAATAAGGGGGTACACGGTAACCATTATAGATATGCGTATCAACACGAACACCAGGGCCACCCGGTGCATGGTACGCGGTAATCGTACCCGGCGACGGCATGAAGTTATCCGGATCTTCTGCATTAATACGGCATTCCATTGAATGACCGTTAATCACAATATCATCTTGAGTGTAAGCAAGTGGTAAACCACTTGCTATACGAAGCTGCTCGCGAACAATATCAACACCAGTGATCATTTCAGTTACTGGATGTTCAACCTGAACACGGGTATTCATTTCAATGAAGTAGAACTCATCATTTTCGTATAAAAATTCAAACGTACCTGCACCGCGGTAGCCGATATCGATACATGCTTGTGAACAACGTTCACCAATAAATTTGCGTTGCTCAGGTGTAATACCTGGGCCTGGAGCCTCTTCGATCACTTTTTGATGGCGACGTTGCATAGAACAATCACGCTCACCTAAGTGAATCGCATGACCGTGTTCATCAGCAAGTACCTGGATTTCAATATGACGAGGGTTGCCAAGGAATTTTTCCATGTACACCATGCCATTATTAAAAGTGGCAAGGGCTTCTGCTTTTGTTAAAGAGATGGAGTTAAGTAAGGCCGCATCACTATGTACAACGCGCATACCACGACCACCGCCACCACCAGAGGCTTTTAGAATGATGGGGTAACCAATACGGTTGGCATGTGCGAGATTTTTTTCATCGTCGTCATCAAGCGCGCCATCTGAACCAGGAACGGTTGGAACGCCAGCTGCTTTCATCGCTTTAATTGCTTGAACTTTATCACCCATGATACGGATGGTTTCAGCTTTAGGGCCAATAAAAACAAAACCACTCTCTTCTACGCGCTCAGCAAAGTCTGCGTTTTCAGATAAGAAGCCGTAACCCGGATGAATACCAACCGAGTCGGTAACTTCAGCTGCACTGATTACAGCGGGAATGCTTAAATAACTTTCTAATGAAGAAGCCGGGCCAATACAAACAGATTCATCAGCAAGGCGAACATGTTTTAAATCACGATCGGCTTCTGAGTGAAGCGCGACAGTGCGAATACCTAACTCGCGACAAGCACGTAAAATACGCAGTGCGATTTCGCCACGGTTAGCAATAAGTACTTTATCTAACATAATAAACTCGTTTCTTTAGCGGCCTAATTTAAAATTAGGCGGAATCAAATTAAGACTAGTAACAACCAAATTTATTCAATAATAAATAGTGGTTGGTTGTACTCTACAGGTTGGCCATTTTCTACCAGGATAGCTTTGATGGTGCCGCCTTTATCCGCTTCAATCTGATTGAGTAATTTCATTGCTTCAATAATACAAAGCGTATCACCAACGTTTACTTTAGAACCTACTTCAACGAATGAAGAGGCACCGGGTGAAGGCGCACGGTAAAAACTACCCACCATCGGTGAGTTTAAAACATGACCATCAATTTTTTCTTCAGCAGGTGCCGCTTCGGGTGCTGCGACAGCAACCGGAGCAGGGGCCGCTGCTATAGCAACAGGCGCGGCAGCAGTTGCAACAGGATTTCGACTGATGCGAACTGACTCTTCACCTTCGTGAATTTCAATTTCAGCAATACCCGATTCTTCGAGTAACTCTATGAGTTTTTTTACTTTTCTTATATCCATAGTATTTTCACCTTTTAGGGGTTAAGTGATTCAATTAAGCAAGCGACTCAATCGCTGAACTTAATGCCAGCGAGTAACCGGTTGCGCCCAGCCCGCTGATAACACCCTGTGCCAAATCCGAAAAATAGGAATGACGACGGAAGTCTTCACGTGCATGGACATTTGATAAATGAACTTCGATAAACGGAATGTTTACCGCCGCCAGCGCGTCGCGCATTGCCACACTGGTGTGGGTGAACGCGGCGGGATTAATAATGATGTAATCGATCTTATTTAAAGCATCTTGAATGGCTGTCACTAACTCATGTTCAGCGTTGCTTTGTAAACTTGTGAGTTTGTGTCCGGCTGATTTCGCTTGATGACTGAGGGACGTATCAATGTTTGCCAATGTTGTAGCACCATAAATCGCCGGCTCGCGAGTACCAAGCAGGTTCAGGTTAGGGCCATGTAAGACGAGAATGTTTGCCATTGGTAACGATGCCAAAAAAATAATTAATTAAAACTATGCAATATCCATGCAAATGTCTACACAATCACAACACGATTGATGCAGTTTTGGCTCATCCTAAGCGGTAATTTCGAGGTTATTGTGCCTCAAGAAGGCAGAATTGTCCAATTAATGGAATTTTCCCGAAATTCGCAACATATCATAGCAAATTGAACGGAAATAAGGATGCCAACCGGTTCACAGATCAAAAATATGAGAAAAGGGATGACAAAGGAGTGATATCTATAATAGTGGCTTGATCATGCCTTCGACTTGTTCGTAAGTCAGCCCAGTACGCTGGCGATGAATGATATTGCCTTTGCGGTCAATGATCACTGTAAAAGGCAATACTCCGAGGCGATTGCCGTAGGCTTTAGTTAAAGTAATACCTTGTTGTTCTGCCATTAAGATAGGGTAGTTCACGCCCATCGGATCGGTAAAATCAATCACGGCTTGTTTTTCATCTAATGCAATACCAACGATGGTAAAACCCTTATCTTTGTATTTTTCCTGTAACTCAACGAAAGCGGGTATTTCTTTACGGCAAGGTGGGCACCACGTCGCCCAGAAATTAACCATGAGTACCTGGCCATCCCATTCTTTAACGTCACGCACTTTGCCTTTAATGTCTTTAAGTTTAAATAAAGGACGTATGTTTGAAACCACAGCTTCTTTGCTTTGCGCAAGTTCAGTTTCAGCAAGTTTTTGTTTGTGTTGCCAGTTATTATAAACATAACCGGAAGCCAGACCGGCAACTGCCAGTCCAACCATTAATAACGTTGAATTAGTTTTAGACATAATTTTATTCTTGTATGTGGTCTTATTTATTAAGTATTTGTTTTACATGGTTGATAAATGTTTTTGCATTCATGTTACCAACAATTCTGTAATTACGGATCTCTTTACCATCTTTGCCAAAGAATAAAATGGCGGGTGGTGCTTGCACTGATGTGTATTTATTTAAACCCTGATCATCTGCATCATTAGCAGTGATATCAGCTTGTAATAAAACAAAGTCTTTAAGTAATGTTTGCACTTCTTTATTACTAAAAACATAATCTTCAAACTTTTTACAATAGGTACACCAGTCTGCATAAAAGTCGAGCATTATATATTTACCGGCACTTTTAGCTGCGGCAATTTCATTTTTTAAATCATTTTCAGTTTTGATGCGTTTGAATTTTAAGTGCTGCTTTTCAACGGCACCTCCTCCACCCATAGTTAAACTAGAACCATGCATCGGGTCATTAAAGTTACGTGCGCCGGTTACACCACCTAACATCACGATGACACCATAAATAATGAAAACGACACCCAGTCCTTTCCAGAACTTAAACCAGCCGGAAGCGCCTTCTTTAATAGCGTCTAATGCACCCAGATAAACACCAACAACAATAAACAAGATTGCCCATGTCATCATAATAAAGGTTGAAGAAATAAAGCTAATGCGTTCGAGGAATAAAATTGCGATGGCAAGCAAAACAATCCCTGATGCAGCTTTGACAGTGTCCATCCAGGTTCCGGCTTTCGGTAATACGTGTCCACCTAATGTACCGACGAGCAGTAAAGGTAAACCTAACCCGTTACCTAAAATAAACATTGCAAAGAAACCAAGCAGAGGATCGCTTTCGGCAGCAACATAAGCGAGCGCACCAATAATAACCGGGCCAGCGCATGGGCCTATAATTAAAGCAGAAGCCGCACCCATGAAAATAGCACCAGGCAAAGAACCCCCTTTTTGCTTGTTACTAAAGTTACTTAACCAACTTTGTACTGATGCAGGCATTTGAATAGCGTAAAAACCAAACATTGAAAAAGCCAGTCCAACAAATAAAACAGAAAAAGGAATGAGTATCCACGGACTTTGGAAGTAGGCTTGTAAATTAACACCACCTGCAAATAAGGCAACGGCTGCACCTAAAATACCAAAGGTAACGGCCATACTTTGAACGTAGGCCATCGAAATAGCGAAAGCAGTACCACGATTTATTTTTTCACCATGACCGACAATGATTGAAGATAAAATGGGAATCATTGGGTACATGCAAGCAGTAAAGGCTAAGGCTAAACCACCAAGGAAAAAATATAATAAAATTTTCATTGCATCGCCGGATCTTAAAACCTGTAAAGATTTATCCTGTTCCGGAACATATGCATCTTTGCCAGATGCTGTCGTGGCAGGCATGACGCCACTTGTTGAAGATGAAGCTGAAGAACTGCCTGCCTGAGAAACAGAACCACCGGCAGGTAAATTAAAACTTATGGTTTTATGAATGGGAGGATAACAAATACCGGTTTCTTCGGCGCAACCTTGGTAAGTAAATTGTATTTTTACTGTGCTGGCTTTAGTGCTGTTGCGTGTGATTGGAACAATGGCTTCAGCGGTATGATGAAAAACTTGTATTTTACCAAAAAACTCATCGTTCTTTGTATCACCAGGAGGCAAAATTGCATTACCTAGCTGAATGCCATCCCCTTCTTTTATTTTGAATTTAAATTTATTGCGATAAAGATAATGTTTGTCTGCAATTTGCCAGTTAGCCACAATGTTATTAGCATCTTTAATGTCAGTAGTGAGCCTGAAGGCAACATCGGGTTCTAAAATTTCATCTTCGTTACCGCCGAGTCCAAGTGAATCGCTTAAGCTACCAATAGCCGCGACACCAGTACCGCCTTCTGCTAAAACAACAGAGGTATTAAATGTAAAAAGTAGTGAAAGTAAAATCAGTAAGGTTTTAGTGGGGTTGTTTATTCTCATTATTTTTTTCCGTAGCTAATGTGGCTGATTGAATCCAGTTTAAATAGTTCTGTTCACCTGAATAAATAGGGACAGCAATGATTTCAGGAAGTTCATAGTCATGATGTTCCTGAATTGCATTTTGCACCCGTAAAAATAGTGACTGGCGTGTCTTTATTATTAGTAGTATCTCTTTATTGTGTTCAATTTTTCCTTGCCACTGGTAAACAGACTCAATGCTATTGACCATATTGACGCAGGCAGCCAGTTTTTTGCTGACAAGCACTTCTGCAATTGAAGAGGCATTCTCAGCAGAATCACAAGTAGTGAACACTATTATATAGTCATCCTTGGGCATCTTGATACAATATCAGCATAAATAGAGCTTGCAAATGGGGTAATTGACCCAAGATTTAAGAAGTCGTACTTTGCTGAGGAAAATACTGTGTTTCAGATTTTAATAATCGCTTTTTTAACCATCCCTATTATTGAGATTTACCTGTTATTTCAGGTGGGCGACATTATTGGCGCGGGATGGACTATTTTTATCGTGATTGCGACAGCCATTTTGGGTGCCAGCTTGCTACGGCAACAAGGGCTAGCAACATTGACACGATTAAACCAAAGCATAGCAAAAGGCCAGTTGCCGCCCACTATTCTGCTTGAGGGTGTTTTTTTGTTGCTAGCCGGCGCTTTTTTGCTAACCCCCGGATTTTTTACCGATACAATTGGTTTTCTTTTCCTCATACCGCCGGTACGTAAACACTTCGCAGCCCACTTGTTGCGAAGAGGCATGTTTAAGGCAACAAGTATGCATTCCACCACATACTCTTCTGGAACGACAACACATTCAAGAACTGAAACCCAACAAGATGTTATTGAAGGTGAATTTAAGCGAAAAGATGATTAATGGTTAAAGCCTTTTATAAAAAATGGTTATTATAGAATTTCATTAAGTTTTTTCTTCTTGTGGCCGCTATTACTAGCTAAGTAGTAACTCTAGTTAAGTTTGGCCAGGAATTTATAGAGGAATAACCATGAGCTCCAGTCGTGTTAAGTACAGCAAACCCCTTTTCACCATCGCTACTGTTAATGTTGTAGCGGTCATATTGAGTAACGTGTTGATACAGTGGATTAATGTATCAGAACAACTTTCAGTTATTTTACAGATAGTTTTTGTTGCGATTCTTAGCCTGGTAATAATGGCGCCGGTTTTAAGTTTATTTTTAAAACCCTTTAATCAATTGTTAGCCCAACTCAGTAAACCTGGAAATCAGACTTTAAATATTCAGGGTAATCAAATTGTTGAACAAGTTGGAAAGCAATTCAATTTGATGGTTCAAAAATATTCAAAATCTGCAAGTGATTTAACAAAAGTGACGAATGATTTATCTTTTACTGCATCGCACCTTTCTGATGTCACTGAAAGTACAGATGGGAATATTCGTCGTCAGCAACAAGAAACAGAAATGGTTGCGACGGCGATGAACGAGATGAGTACAACGGTTGAAGAAGTGGCTCGAAATGCAAGCGAAGCTGCGACTGCCGCTGAGCGGGCCAATGCTTCAGCGAATGCCGGTGAAAATGTTGCCCAGGTTAGCAAGGCAAGTATTGATGCGCTGGTTGGTAATGTAAATGAAGCCTCTGACGTGATTAGTCAGTTAGAAAAGCAAAGTAACGATATTACGGTTGTGCTTGAAGTCATTAAGGGTATTGCCGAACAAACGAATTTATTAGCGTTAAATGCTGCTATTGAAGCGGCGCGTGCTGGTGAACAGGGGCGTGGTTTTGCGGTAGTGGCCGATGAAGTTAGAAGCCTGGCTACGCGAACACAAACGTCGGCCCAGGAAATTGATGAAATGATTAGCGCTTTGCAGGAAGGCGTTCGTTCCTCGGTTGCAGTTATGCAAGATGCGTCAGCGAAAGGTTTAGAAAGTTCTGAAAAGGTAGATGATACTTTTAAAGCCTTAAAAGATATTCATCAATCAGTAAACATAATTAATGACATGAATGCACAAATAGCCACAGCTGCTGAAGAACAAAGTGCGGTGGCAAATGAAATAAACCAAAATATTGTTTCGATTTCACAAAGTGCAGATGCTACCACACAGGATGCAAGTGAATCCCGTGAAACCAGTGTGAAGATAGCAACCTTGTCTCAACAACTGAGCGATTTGGTTACTCGCCTTGGTGGAGCGGCTGATAAATTACTAGATCTGTCTTCTGCAAAGGCAGCGCATTTAAATTGGAAAACACGATTACGCGCATTTCTTGATGGTAAAGAGGCTTTGACACGAGAAGAAGCGGTCTCTCATCGACACTGTAACTTCGGTAAATGGTATTACAGTGATGGACTGGAGCATTTTGGTCAGTTACAAGGCATTATTGATGTTGAAAAACCCCATGAAGAATTGCATGAGTTGATTCGTATGGTTATTGATTTTAAAAATAATGGTCAAACGGCTGAAGCCGAAGCAGCCTACAAACAAGTTGATGCCATTTCATCGATGATCGTTAGCCATCTTGATGCTGCTGAACAACAGGCTGCAGCGGTATGATTTATTTAAGCCTAAAGCATATTTAGTTATAACCTATTGTTTATTAAATAAAAAATATTATTTTTATTATTAAACTTACCGTCGATTACGAAATTTAAGTCAATTTTATCTTTCTAAACTTGCAATAGTATAAATATAGTTTAAAATCCTACTTAACGTTCGTTAAGGAAGCTATGAAAGTAAATCAATACATAGATAAAAGTGATACGCGTCAATATATTTTGCAAAAAGCTGTTCCTTTGCTTGCAGCAAATGGATACAGCGGTGTGTCTATGCGCGATCTCTCAAAGGTTGTGGGAGTAAGTTCTGCAGCCCTTTATCATCATTTCTCTGATAAGGAGTGCCTTTATATTGAAGTGATGAGATACGCTTTTAGTGATAAAGCGGTTGCCATGACAGAAATTATCAATATGAAAGGTAGCCCGTTAGAGCGTTTGGAACATTTCATTAATAGCTTCGTTATTTTGATAGAGGCTGACCCAGATTTTAGGGCGCTAGTGCAAAGAGAGATGCTTGACGGTGATGAAACCCGGTTAAAGCTAGTGGCTGAGGAAGTATTTTCTGCTCCATTTCAGGCTATAACGAGTGTACTTGAAGAGCTGGATACAGATTGCGATCCTCATTTTTTGGCGGTATCTATTATAGGGATAGTCATGTTTCACTTCGAGGCTGCACCCATTCTTCGGTTTTTACCGGGGGCGCAGCCTATGCATAATGATCCACAAAATATTATTAAACATGTGATGAAGTTTTTATCTAAAGCTTTTTCTGCTGACTAAGAATATATAACTAAGGTGTTTAACTCATGAAAACAAGTAAACAATTATTGGTAGTAACTATCCTGATGGGGTTGTTTTTTGCTCTTGCCGGATGTAATGACAAAGATGCGACTTCTATAGCAAAGATCAGTAATAAATCCTGGAACTTAGCTGTTTCACAAGCGGAGGTCGTTAATAAACCTGTTTATTACAGTTCAACGGGTTCAGTTGTTACAGATCAACGTATCGATATAGCTTCTCCTGTAGCAGCCACAGTAAGTAAAATTCTTGTTGCAAACGGCTCTAAAGTTACAAAAGGTCAAACTCTGGCCATTTTACAAAGTACGAGTAAAAAACGGCAAACGCTCCGTATTATTAGTCCTGTTTCGGGCATCGTTGTGACACGAAGCAAAAGAGTGGGGAATCAAGTAGCCCCACGAGGTACGATTCTCACCATCAATTTAAGTCAGGGGTTTATATTTGATACTTATGTGTCAGAAAGTCGCATCGGAAAAATTAAAGTCAACGAAAAAGTCTTTGTGTATATTGATGCCCTGGATACTTCAGTTGTCGGTACCATTGCAAGAATCGCAAGCTCTGGTGATCCTGTTACACGACGTTACAGAGTAAAGGTTGTGCTTTCTGGTAATAGTGGATTATTTCCTGGAATGTTTGGACGTAGTCGTTTTCATATAGGTTCAGAAGATGTTCTGGTTATTCCAGACACTGCGTTAATTGAACGTGGCGGTCTTAAAGGTTGCTTTGTTGTTGATAATGAAAATAAAGCTCATTTTCGCTGGTTAAGACTCGGTAAGGTTTGGTCAAAAAATGTTGAAGTACTTTCTGGTTTAGAGGCTGGTGAAAAAATTATTAATGCAAATGAAATAGGTTTGCGTGATGGTGATCAAATCAAGTCTGAGGACATCACTAATGAATAAGCCTACTATAAATCCAGCAGGTTGGCTGGCTCAAACATTTGTCAGTTCCAAGTTGACAATCTTGTTTATGCTGGCGTGTATTCTTTTAGGGGTTCTTGCAGTTAACTTAACACCACGGGAAGAAAATCCACAAATAATCGTTCCTGCTGCTGAAATTTTTGTAACTTTTCCCGGTGCCAGTGCAAAAGAAGTAGAACAACTCGTTGTTAATCCATTAGAAGGCATTGTTAGCGAACTAACGGGCATAGATCACGTTTACTCAATGGCAATGAATTCTTTAGCCATTGTTACTGTTCAGTTTAAAGTAGGCGAAGACAAAGAAATGTCTCTGGTTAAACTTTATGATGGTGTTATGGGGAAATGGCATCGCATTACCAAAGATGCAGGTAAACCACTGGTTAAAAGTATTGATGTGGATGATGTACCTGTATTCACCGTTACTCTAGCCTCAGAAAAATATGATGACTATGCGCTAAAGCGACTCGCCGACAGAATGAGTGAACGCCTTCGTAGTATTAAAGAGGTTTCAGTGGCCTTTGTTCAGGGAGGGAACGATCGGGAAGTTCGGATAGAAATTAATCCTGAGCGTTTGCAGGCATTTGGTATTTCTCTGGATCAAATACAGAACATGATCAAAGCCAATAATCTGGCCGCCCCATTAGGAAGCAGTGTTAAGAATAGTAAAATAAGTACTTTGTATCTGGACGGCTTTATCACTTCAGTTGATGAACTTCGTCATTTAATTATAGGCGCCCATAATGGTCGCCCTATTTATCTTGCTGATATAGCAACCGTCGTTGATGCACCTCCTGTAGAGCGTGAAAAAATTTCACGTTTTGCATTTGGACCCGCTGACACACGTTTTGGTAGTACATATGATCCTGAAATAGCTGCGGTAACACTCGCTGTTGCGAAAAAGGCTGGCAGTAATGCTGTGTTAGTTGTTGATGACATACTTGATCGAATTAAACGTATGGAAAAAAACTTTATTCCAAAAGACGTTCACTTAGTCGTAACACGTAATGATGGTAAGAAGGCGGATCATGCGGTTAATAATCTAATTGAACATTTAGGCATTGCGATTTTTTCTGTCTTTATTGTTATCGTTTTGTTTTTAGGATTTAAAGAAGCGTTAATCGTTGGTGTCACGGTACCACTTATTTTGGCATTGACACTGGGTGCAGATTATTTATTTGGTTTTACCATTAACCGAGTAACGTTGTTTGCGCTAATACTCTCACTGGGTTTATTGGTGGATGCTGCGATAGTGGTGATTGAGAACATACACCGTCATTATAAAAATCTTGGCGGTAAAGATAAGTCTGAGGCAACAGTACTGGCTACTAATGAGATTGGTAATCCAACTAACCTTGCGACTTTAGCTGTAATGTTGGTATTCGGTGCATTGATGGTTGTGTCAGGAATGATGGGGCAGTATTTTAATCCCGTGACCTTTAATGTTCCCGTGGCTATGCTGGCTTCTTTATTGGTGGCTTATATTGTTACCCCATGGGCTGCGAATCGCTGGCTTAAACCGGGCGAAGGACATGATCTTGAAGATCCAGATTCTAAAGATCGCTTACACACAATGTACCATGCAGTTATAAGTCCTTTGCTAGATAATGCACGAATTCGCCGTAATGTTTTTCTTGGTATTATTGTGTTAATCATACTTTCTATATTACAGCCTGCCTGGCAATTCCTTCGTCCTCAAGGTATTACCGGACCGCTTTCAGCGGGTGGTGTGGCGCTTGCTTTATTGCCGAAAGATAATAAAAACACATTCAATATCACTATTGATATGCCAGAAAATACTGCTATTGAAAAAACAGATCAGATAACGCGTGAGTTAGGTGAGCTGTTACGAAAGAAACCATACGTCACTAACTATCAAAGTTGGGTTGGCCAGGCAGGTGTGATTGATTTTAATGGTTTACTGCGAGGCAGCGGTAACAAACGTGGTTCTTATGTTGCTGAGATACGGGTTAATTTAACAGATAAAGCAGATCGTGATGTCAGCTCAATAATTCTCGTGCGCAACCTCCGTGCTGAGGTTGAAGCAATTCAACATCGCTATCCCGGAAGTACTGTAAAACTGTTGGAAGATCCTCCTGGTCCACCTGTGCGGGCGACAGTATTGGCCGAGATTTATGGTACTGATCCTGTGAAATTACGACACCTTTCTGACAAAGTGAGTGAAGAGTTCAGAAAAACGTATGACATGGTAGAAGTACAGGATACTCAGGTTGAAGATGTTCTACAGTATCGTCTTGTTGTGGATAAGGAAAAAGCGGCATTGTCAGGCGTATCGGTTGCGCAAGTTGCACAATCTATACGACGTTTAGTCGCAGGTGACGAGATGGGTCGTATGCATATACCCGGCGAAAAAAATTCAGTTCCTATTCGTCTGACAGTTCCTCGTGAGTATGAAATTAACCAGTCAGAGCTTTCTCGAATACTTATACACAATCAGAAGGGTCAAAAAATTCCTCTTTCTGAACTGGTTAAGGTTATTCCTGCTTCTCAAGATCGTCCGATAATGCACAAAGACAATGAGCAGGTGACTTATGTAGGTGCAGAATTAAAAGAGACTGCACCTGTCTATGCCGTAATAGATCTTGATAATCGTATTGACGGTATGGATGTGGGGGATGGCAGCACACTTAAAACAGGCAACCTTAGATTTAATCCTGAAGTACCCGATACCATCGATGGTTATAAATTGTTATGGGAAGGTGAAATACGTCTTTCGCTTGATACATTCCGGGAAATGGGGAATGCAATGGTTGTTGCACTCGCATTTATTTATTTATTGTTAGTGGCCTATTACCGTTCATTTAGTATTCCATTGGTCGCTATGTCAGCAATACCTCTTGGATTAGCAGGTGTGTTCCCGGGTCATTGGATAATGGGACAGTCATTTTCAGCAACCTCGATGATTGGTGTTATTGCCTTGTCCGGTGTAGTGGTGCGTAACTCTTTACTGATAATAGATTTTGTTATGGACTATATTAAATCCGGCATGCCGTTACGTGAGGCTGTTGCTGAAGCGGGTGCAGTGCGCTTACGCCCAATCCTGTTAACTGCTTTAGCCATTGTTTTAGGTTCAGCTGTTATGTTGCTTGATCCTGTCTTTGGCGGCTTAGCGATATCTTTGATTTTTGGCACGATTGTCGCGACAGTGTTGACCTTGCTCGTTGTGCCTGTGTTGCTTTACCTGTTATTGAACTATCAGCAAAAGCAGGAAAATAAAAATGAACACGTAGTACTTACTGGAGAAAAACGATGAGAGCTATATCTACACTTTATAGTCATTCTTTTTTTAGCTTGCTATTAATTCTATTCTCTTTCACTGCACATGCAGAATCATTAGAAGAGGCCTGGGATGAAGCGTTAGCAGCAAACCATAATCTTAAGTCGGTTAGAGAATCTACAGCGGGATCTGAGCAACAGCTCAAAGCGGCGGAATCAGCTTATTTACCAATAGTCGAGCTTGAAGCGGGCTATAGATTAATGGATAACGAGCCAACTGCTAAAGCATCATTGGGAGGAAACGCAGTAGAGTTACCGCTTGCTGAAAAAGAGAGTTTATCCTACAAGGTAATGGCGACTCTTCCACTTTATACCAGTGGCCTTATTTCGAGCGGTGTTGATGCTGCATCTTCATCACTAAAAGCGTCTCGTGCGAGCGAGCAAACGAAAACGTTAGACTTGAAATTGAAAATTGCAAAAGCCTATGTAGGCGTGCTGCGTGCAATGCGAGGACTTAATGTTGCTACAAGCCATGTTAAAAGTTTAAAAGCACATGTTAGAGACACAAGGAATATGTATGAACAGGGGAAAGTTGCCCGTAATGATTTATTGTCAGCTCAAGTAGGTTTGGCAGATGCCCGTCAGGCAACAAGTAAAGCTAAAAATGGTCTTGATTTAGCGCGCACGAGTTATAACTATTTACTTGGGCGACCTTTACATCAGGCTGTCTCACTAAATGATATTCATACCGATATCTTTAGTGAGTCTCTTAAGGTACTCACAGCCAGAGCGTTATTTCAAAGGAGTGAACTGATAACTTTGACAAATACGGCTGAAGCACTACGTCATAAAGCCATCGGGGTACGTGCCGCTACAGGTCCGCAGGTAGCTTTAAAAGGTGGCTACAATTACGAAAAAAATGACTATCAGGTTTATGAGAACCAATGGATTGTTGCAGTGGGACTGAAATGGAAATTATTTGATGGCGGTATGGTAAGACACCAGGCTTCTGTTATTGACCATCAAGCTTCTGCCATTAAAGAAAAACTCAAAGATTTGAATTATGCTATTTCTTTACAGGTTCGTCAGTCCTGGTTAGATGTGAAAGAAAGTCGCAATCGAGTTAGTGTGGCTAAAGCAACAATAGATCAGGCGAACGAAAATTATAAAATCACTCGTGACCGTTATGAACGTGGGCTTTCAAGAAGTTCGGAAGTTGTCGATGCCGAGACGCTGCGTATTTCAAGCCAAAGTAACTTAGCGAATGCGCGTTATGATTTATTATTGGCTAGTTTACGCTTAAAACATTCTGTGGGTGAGTTGTAAAAATCAAGAAAGACAATAAAATGCCGCACATTGGTTTTAACAATGAAATACTACCTAAAATCAATGTGTACTTTTTAATTTGAACACTATCAACTATTAGAAAGAATTTCCTATAATTAAGAAATACTCTGATTAGGCCCTAACTCGAAAATTTTGAGTAAATCGATCTTATTTTAATTCTAACAAATTGTCGTTTGACAATAAAACTGATATCTAAACTCATTGATTTATAAGAGAAAAACATGGCTATCGCCATTTAGAAAATCACTATAATTGCCAATAAAACTGACATTTTCTAATAATTTCGACAATAATAATGATATTTATAACGCTATAACGAATTATAGGAAAATTACAGAAATGTAAGACCACGTAAAAAAAGGATTAAGGCGCAAATTGGCACAGCAAGCATTATTGATGCTTCAAAAGTCGTTTTTAATATCGCTGGCAATAAGTATCGGTTGGTTGTTGATATTGATTACAGTAGACAAGCCATGTTTGTGAAATTTATTGGTACGCATAAACAGTACGACAAACTAGAGTTAAAGTGACAGGATAAAACAATGGAAATAAAACCCATTAAAACTGAACATGATTATGATTTAGCATTGGCTGAAGTGGAGGCTTTATGGGGTGCCGATATTGATACGCCTGAAGGTGATAAACTTGATATTTTGATCACGCTGGTTGAGGCGTATGAAGTAAAACATCATGCGATTGATCCACCTACACCCATTGAAGCGATCCTCTATCGTATGGAACAAACAGGATTAAACCGAAAAGACCTCGAGCCTTACATTGGTCACAGTGGGCGTGTGTCAGAAGTCCTTAATCATAAACGCCCACTATCATTAGATATGATCCGCAAACTTTGGCAAGGGCTACATATCCCGCTTGAGAGCTTAATAGATAAAAATAATAATGCCAACACGTAATAAAAATAACAGGGCAGTTAATAGTGTATTAACTGCCCTGTTATTATATTAAACAAATAGAACATTTCTATCCTTGAACTGTATAGTATCACCGATAGATTTCTAAGCTGCCTGTGCGGCAGTGAACGCCAAATTCAATCCCGGTTTTTAATAACTCCATTTCTAAGCTGCCTGTGCGGCAGTGAACATAAAATAATATTATTTATACAGTAATTATACTTTCTAAGCTGCCTGTGCGGCAGTGAACTAAAAATAGAATTGCGCCAAGGTTTCCTAAACTTTCTAAGCTGCCTGTGCGGCAGTGAATACAAAGGAACACCCGCGAACGTATAAACGATATTTCTAAGCTGCCTGTGCGGCAGTGAATAGCATCAGCAACAAGATTGAATGCGTGTTCTTTTTCTAAGCTGCCTGTGCGGCAGTGAATTAAATCCATAATTGCTAAACTCCTGACTGAACTTTCTAAGCTGCCTGTGCGGCAGTGAATAATACAAAAATGAGTAAACAAAAGTTTCATGATTTCTAAGCTGCCTGTGCGGCAGTGAATCCGGCGTGAACTTTGATAAGTGCTTATGGCAATTTCTAAGCTGCCTGTGCGGCAGTGAATATGGCTAGTAAATATGACGATCACTCCTTTTTTTTCTAAGCTGCCTGTGCGGCAGTGAATTCGGTCATATACCATTTACAGGTGGCGATACTTTTCTAAGCTGCCTGTGCGGCAGTGAATTTTTCTCCGTACAGTTATTGACACAAGTCCAATTTCTAAGCTGCCTGTGCGGCAGTGAATTTTTTAATATTTTACTCGGGCTAACTTTATTATTTCTAAGCTGCCTGTGCGGCAGTGAATTTGTCGCCAGATTTCCCGCTAATAAATATTTATTTCTAAGCTGCCTGTGCGGCAGTGAATTAATAAAATAAAACAACAGAGGTTTTTTTAATTTTCTAAGCTGCCTGTGCGGCAGTGAATCAGGTTCAGATTATGCGGTATCAAAATTACTATTTCTAAGCTGCCTGTGCGGCAGTGAATTATACTGAAGAGGAAATATTACAGGCATGTTATTTCTAAGCTGCCTGTGCGGCAGTGAATTTCGAATGTACTTGTTGGTGATGTCGTTAATCTTTCTAAGCTGCCTGTGCGGCAGTGAATGGCAGCATCCGCAGCGGCATTTGCGGCAATCTTTTCTAAGCTGCCTGTGCGGCAGTGAATCATCGGACACAAAGAGCCGCGCCGCTGATTATTTTCTAAGCTGCCTGTGCGGCAGTGAATTTTTAATTATGCATTGGTCAGCTCAATATATTTTTCTAAGCTGCCTGTGCGGCAGTGAATTGGATATCTTTGTCTTTAGTCATTTTATACCATTTCTAAGCTGCCTGTGCGGCAGTGAATGCACCCACCGCGGACGGCATTAATGTTGCTTTTTTCTAAGCTGCCTGTGCGGCAGTGAATCGGTGACATCAGAAGCGTTTACCTTAATTACTTTTCTAAGCTGCCTGTGCGGCAGTGAATTCGTTAAGTGATTCATGGGTTTTGTTTGGAACTTTCTAAGCTGCCTGTGCGGCAGTGAATAAAGCACGGTTAGGTAAAGAGCCGTTTGTACATTTCTAAGCTGCCTGTGCGGCAGTGAATTTTCACCGTCTTCAATCAGCTCAAAATCAGGATTTCTAAGCTGCCTGTGCGGCAGTGAATGATGCACAGCCTATGGCGTGGGAACAAGCTAATTTCTAAGCTGCCTGTGCGGCAGTGAATATTCAAAAGGTAATGCTCGACTTACAAATGTTTTTCTAAGCTGCCTGTGCGGCAGTGAATATACAAATGAAACAATTGAAGTTAATCTCGAATTTCTAAGCTGCCTGTGCGGCAGTGAATGAGATTAAGGCTAGGAGCGCCATAAATTCCGATTTCTAAGCTGCCTGTGCGGCAGTGAATAACCGCTTAACCACAATTCGGAATGTTTTATTTTTCTAAGCTGCCTGTGCGGCAGTGAATTTTACCCGTTGAGTCAACCGCTTCAAATGGTTTTTCTAAGCTGCCTGTGCGGCAGTGAATAGCCGCTTCACGAATTTTTTTTATTTCTTCACTTTCTAAGCTGCCTGTGCGGCAGTGAATATACCCAGCCCGAAAAATATCATCTTTAATTGTTTCTAAGCTGCCTGTGCGGCAGTGAATGTGCGATCGCTAGTATTGTAGGTTCTTTTATTTTTCTAAGCTGCCTGTGCGGCAGTGAATTTTAAAAGATACAGTATTTTCACCTTTTGCTATTTCTAAGCTGCCTGTGCGGCAGTGAATAGAAGATCATGGCAGGCGGCGGCGGAATGTTGTTTCTAAGCTGCCTGTGCGGCAGTGAATCCTTGCGTACCGTAGCTACCGTATTGACACTGTTTCTAAGCTGCCTGTGCGGCAGTGAATGCATTAAGTATGATTATGAAACAGCGATTATATTTCTAAGCTGCCTGTGCGGCAGTGAATTCGCAGCGGATAACGTTCCCGCCTTGTTTGCATTTCTAAGCTGCCTGTGCGGCAGTGAATAGCGGCATCAGTCGGCAGGTTTTCACCTCTTATTTCTAAGCTGCCTGTGCGGCAGTGAATCTATATTTACAACTCGCAATATTTTTTTACATTTTCTAAGCTGCCTGTGCGGCAGTGAATAAGTGTACTCGAAAGAAACATTAGAAATAGAATTTCTAAGCTGCCTGTGCGGCAGTGAATCCATGGCTTGCCTCCCAAACCGATATGCTTGCTTTCTAAGCTGCCTGTGCGGCAGTGAATGTTGATAATTATTGCAATGAAAAGCACCTTGATTTCTAAGCTGCCTGTGCGGCAGTGAATCAAAGCCAACACCCGATTTATCTTGCGTTAAATTTCTAAGCTGCCTGTGCGGCAGTGAATAACTTTCAAGAGAGGATGGGGGTTTTCTTATCTTTCTAAGCTGCCTGTGCGGCAGTGAATAGGCATTAAGAAGCGATATAAGTATTTATGCTTTTCTAAGCTGCCTGTGCGGCAGTGAATTGAACCTTGCCCGTTGCGTTCTAGGTAGATTTTTTCTAAGCTGCCTGTGCGGCAGTGAATGCCCGGAGCCGATACGAGGAACATAACATAGATTTCTAAGCTGCCTGTGCGGCAGTGAATTCTCCGGTGTTAGTTTCAATATCTCACGTAGTTTTCTAAGCTGCCTGTGCGGCAGTGAATGGTTGGCAATAGTCGCGTCTATAGATTGCGCATTTCTAAGCTGCCTGTGCGGCAGTGAATATCGCCGCAAGCACGGTACAAGGTCTTGGTGATTTCTAAGCTGCCTGTGCGGCAGTGAATCCGATAGGAAACAACAACGGCTCAAAGAATAATTTCTAAGCTGCCTGTGCGGCAGTGAATCCTGCTTACGCATGTATTCAGATCCTTTAGTGTTTCTAAGCTGCCTGTGCGGCAGTGAATTTTCTAATGATGTCCCTTGCTCTGCTCTTATCTTTCTAAGCTGCCTGTGCGGCAGTGAATACTCCTCGCCTTAATATGCTTCTTGTTGCTGTTTTCTAAGCTGCCTGTGCGGCAGTGAATGGGCTATTGGCTTGATTGCTTGCTTATGTAACTTTCTAAGCTGCCTGTGCGGCAGTGAATGCCACTGCGGAAATGTAAGCTGTGCTACATAATTTCTAAGCTGCCTGTGCGGCAGTGAATTATCGTATTATTTAGACGGCGAATTGAAATGATTTCTAAGCTGCCTGTGCGGCAGTGAATTTAATACCATTGCCGCAGATTTACGGCTGCATTTTCTAAGCTGCCTGTGCGGCAGTGAATGAATTAAGGTAAATATGGCTGGAGCACCAATATTTCTAAGCTGCCTGTGCGGCAGTGAATAATAATATATGAATAAAATTATTGAACTTGCTTTTCTAAGCTGCCTGTGCGGCAGTGAATTAGGCCGGTCGCTACTCCGGCTAGATGCTTTTTTTCTAAGCTGCCTGTGCGGCAGTGAATGATAGGAACAGCCCAGCGATACTTTGAAATAATTTCTAAGCTGCCTGTGCGGCAGTGAATTTATTGGCTCTTATTGCTTTATTTCTTTTGATTTTCTAAGCTGCCTGTGCGGCAGTGAATTCAACTAGAGCGCCTTGTTAGGCGCAAACGGATTTCTAAGCTGCCTGTGCGGCAGTGAATCAACGAAAAGCTTCTGAAGCATAAGTGCTGCCTTTCTAAGCTGCCTGTGCGGCAGTGAATAGTAGAATACAGATAAAAAAGTAAGTTACAACAAACACTTATCTAAATATAGGCATTTTTACCTATGTTTATGAGTGCTGTTGTAACTTATTGATTTTATAATGAATTGTTAAAGAGCAAATTTTATTGGTGAATTACTACATAGAGAAAAGGGTGTAGTATTTTCATTTGATGTCATTACTAATGCATCAACGCTGCGATGGTGGTAATTTTTAAGTTGAACTATCTAAAGAATTATTTAAAAGCGTTAAATGATCTTTAAAATAAAACAAGGTATTCATCAAGCAGCATGAGAAATTTTCAAGTTCACTTTATAACCTACAGAAGCCAACATATTGACTAAACGATCGACCGTACATTTTTCAATTCGACCTTTTAATACATCATTTAATCTTGGTTGCGTTGTTCCTAAATTTTCTGCTGCTTGAGCTTGTGTTAAATTCGATTTTTTTACATACGTAGATATTTTCATCATTAATTCTGAACGCAATTTAATGTTTGCTGCTTTAGTTGGATCTTGCTCAATCGCATCCCAGATACTTTTAAATTCTTTTGACATGATTAGCGATACCTCTGGATAAGTGTTTTTAATCTTTTTTTTGCTGTTTCAATCTCAGTGGTGCGAGTTTTTTGTGTTTTCTTTTCAAAGACATGTAGTACATGAATTTTATTTTCAAACATTAATAATGTACATAACCCTGAATTGCCTGCCAATTTGAACTCGAATTTCTCGAACATCTTTGCCCACAGAGGGGAAAGGTTTCCAGTTTTCAGGCTCCATACCTCGTTGAACACGATCAATTTCATAGCCCGCACGAAGTCGAGCATTGTCTGGAAACTGGCGTAACATCTCCAACGTATTGCCTTCAAGCATCACTGTTTTCAATACAGTCCCTTATATTATTATATCAAGTTTGATATAACTAATACGTCCTTTCTATTGGTTTTATGTTGTTATTTTAAAACCAGGGTACAGTGGCGGTTTTGCTGAGGCCAAAAGTATCAAATTCACCAGAACATGGGTTTTTACTAATTTCACTGAAGTTAAGATAACGCCTGTGTTTTTGACCATTAGATGAACTTTCAAGTTCAAGGTAAGGGTTATCTAAACTTTGTTGAAACATTTTAGCTTTATAGTTTTTGCTTTCTTCTGCTGATATAGATCCGCGTTTAATGAGTCGGCGTAATTTTGCTTCTGTCATATTGGTTTGTATGCGAGAGATATTTCTATGAGTAACATCAACAGGAATTTTTTGTATAGAGTTAATAGAGCAATAGCCAGATAAACCACCTAACCAATTCATTGCTTGTAGTTCGGTCAAACGAGATTCAGAGCTGTGTATTCTAATAACATCACCAAGCATTTTTTTATAACACGGGAAGCTGACGCCAATGTCTGTTGTGTTTAAAGTGGAGAGTGCTTTGTGTAGTTTGCTGTAAATTTTATTTCGGATAAAATAAATTGGCACCTCCTCATCTGGTTCTATCTTTATATCAAGATAATAATCCATTATTGTTTTTCTCCGAATACGCCACCACGCACTAAAATGGCCATGACAAAATGCTCTTCTTCTGGAGCATCTAATTTTTCACCTTGTGAGAAACGATCAAATAATGAGAAAAAATCCTTTTTCTCTTTTGGTTGTCTATATGCTCTTCCCAAATTTGTTACGGCACCGTATGGATCAATTGATATTGCTCTTTGATGCTGTTCAAATTCTGGGTACCACGTATCAATGGTCCGTATTGCATTACCTATTTTTTGAGAATGCATTGCCGCAACTTTATTAACATCATAAAGAATTTTACTTTTTTTCTCCTTACTATTATTTTTATCAAGTACTAATTCTTCACTTGGGTAAACATCTTGTGATTTTCCTACTTTTGCAAAGGCGTTAATTTCTAATAATAAAAATTCATTTTCACCTGATAAAGTTTTTGCCATCAGCTCTGCAAGTTCAATTACGCTATCAGAGCCGCTCTCAAAGTTATGAATATCATAATCTAAACTGTTAAAGACCCAGCTTTTTGAAATATCATTATTTAAAACAGTGACCTGAACTTCTACTTCCTCACTTCCTACGCGATTTCGCCAGAAAAACCGGCCATTAGCTAGATTGCTAGCATAACGCTTTGCTAATTCGGTAAAACTATATTCTTTTATATAGTCTGTAACAGCCTTAGAATAAGTTTGGTTAAACCCTTCATGGTTACAGGCTGAAGGATTCTCTACTCCGCTTAATATTTTCAAAGTAAAATTTAATTTTAAAGTATCTTGACCAGGTGTTAATGCACAACTATCTACAGTTTGTAGATTGGCACTTTCTATTTTTGCATCAATTTTTCCTTCTTCTGACTTTTTAAGGCGATTTGAAATTGTGCCTCGTACCGACTTTTCTTGTAACTTTAAAGGCTCTGCTTGATTGTTTCTGTTTTCCCAAGTCGTGCCATACATTAATCCATCAGAGGGTACTAATTTTTTTTCAAATGCTAGAACGGATGCGGGTATCTTACTCATAATTTACTCTCCTGGTTTTTAATTACATAATTGTTTTGACAAAGATATAGGTCATTGTCCTGATATTCTTGATAACGCCAAATCATTTCATCGACATTATCAAAACGATATGGCATTTTAAATTCACCTAAAGTAACAATGCTTTCTGCAAATCGGTGAGGTGTTGTTTCATCACGGGTATTGGCTAATTTCCCAAGAGTACTTATTCCTTGATATCCAATAGCGATTGGAACAATCCAACCCTTTTCTTTTTTAGTTGCTTTGCTTCTAGTGACGTGGTGATTTTTATCGACTTCAATATCGGTGGTTATTTTTAAGTAATCGAGCATGGCATCAATCGCATCTTTGCCTTCGCTCATTGAAGCTTGCATGAGATCTTGTCGGGTAACTAAACAAAAGCCTGGCATTAGGTATTTTGTTAGTTCTCTGGGGTTATTATTATCAATTTCTTTATGCTGGCTTGATTTAAAGCTTGTAATATCACCACTGGCGATTTTCATGGTGTGTAGTTTGTTATCAATTAAATGAGTGAATTTTTCATAATCAATAACACCTATTTCACATTCTATTGCAATGGTTACCTCCATATCGCAACGAGCTTCTTCAATAAACGAAGGTCTTTTACCAGTCTTATCTAGTGGGTTACTGGTTGCTACGATTGAATTAACGTAATCACCTTTGCCTTTGTGGGTTTGCAAATCTAATTCTAAGCAACTCACAATAATCCCCGTAAATTTAATATTCTTAAATTTCGTGCTTTGTAATTTACGTTCAAGTGCGTGCATAAAGCCTAGCCATGCCGTCATTGCAGGAAAGCCAATGGTATAAGGGCTGGATAAAGCGTTGGCATTATGAATTTTAATATTGGGTATGAGTAATATGTCTTTCATTTCAATAATTCCTGTTCTTCTTTAAGGACTTTTTTGATTTGCGCTATATCATCATCACCCAGTAGTTTGTTATCTTTCGTGGATTGCTTGTAATGCCCAATAAACCAGTTGGCAAAATAGCTTTGTGCTTTGGCTAAGTAATCTTGATTTTGTTTTTCATCATTTCTTATTTCAGCATATTTGTTATCTAGCCAAATTTTTTGCCAAAGTACTAAACCTTCATAGGTTTCGCTATCAGACCAACCATTATTTATTTCTCGGATATTATCAGCAAGTCTTTTAAGTTTAGTCATCGAATTAAGAACAATGTCATCACGCATATCTCGTACGTCTTTGTTGTTCTTGCGCCAACTTAAAACTTTGTGAAACTGTTCGAAATCGCTTTTAAATAAACCAACCCATAAACAATCATTGAAAAAATCTGTTTTTGGTGGTTGAGTTTGTCGTTTTTCTAGGCTTGGAGGTAGGGAGGAAAGTAAAAAACTGACTCCACCATTTTGGTTGTTTAAGGTGCTAATATTTTGTGGTTTGGTTCCTCCATAACCGACAGAGGTTAATCCAAATACTTCTGTAATTCTTCCATTTATTTCAGAAGGCTTTGCTTTTTTTAGCTCTTCTCGTATTGTTTTGTTTTCTTCTGAAAACCGTAAATCATTTACCTTTTCTTTTAGTTTATAAATTATTCCCGATGCGTTAAGAATAGAGAGTAGGTGATAGCCATCACCCACTGGAAAATAAACTTGTTTTAGTTTTTCACTAGTTTGATCTAAATCAGAGAGCTTAATTTGCATAAACCCCTTTCTTATATCCTCAAATTTAGTATTTGGTGTTTCAAACTGCTGTTTGATTAAGTCGGTATTGTGTTCTAAATGCTGTAATACTGTTTTCTCATCATATAATTTAATTCTTAAAAACTTTTCAACATCTAATGCGGCGGCATTACCAAATACATCGAGTTCTACTTCAACATTACCAGAACGTAATAAGCCATCACACTCTTTATTGGCATCAACAATAATGCTACTGGCTTTAGCATTCGGATGAACAAACTTAGCGGGATGAGAGGTGAGAGACAATTGTTTTGCACGTTGCGAGGCATCTAACAACCAGTTTTCAAGCGCATATTTTTTTGCGGCTTCTTGAAAAAACATCTGTTGCTCTTCATCACTAGTATTTGTATTAGTGTTTTTCTTTAAATAATCCTGTTTCTTATTTTCTAAGAATTCTTTAATCGCTTTATCTAGCATAATTAATCCCTACTTTAATGTGTTAAAATGGGGCTACGGCTCCTACAAGATACCGCAACCCCACCTCTAATGACTGATACGCATACCAAGCGCATCATCCAACAAGCTTCAGCAGTGTTGTTTCGTACGTAAAAACAAATATCATCAACTCACGGCTATATACTACTCAGCAACTAAACCGATGTCAACCGTGTAACCATGATTCTATATGCATCTTTACGTGTTTTTCTGTTACAATGCTAAAACTGCCGAAATGCAGCTTAGAAAGTGTAACCATGTTTCTATATATTCACTGCCGCACAGGCAGCTATTCTTTGGTAAGCCCTAGCTGCTCGTTATATAGAAATTGTTGAGTAGTTAGTGGCTCTCCATACGTTGGCAAATTAATTTCACCATAAATTAAAGCCGTTTTTACTAAACCTAATTCCTGTTTTTTCGCTTGCCTAGCTAACAAGACCGCATAATCCCGTTTAAACCATAAATTTTGCATTTCAACCTCATTAAGTAAATCAGGTTTAATATTATCTTTGCCTACCTCAACCGTATTCCCTCTATCTCCTTTTTCTAAAAAGGCATTTTCAGCGGTTAAAAATACCGTCATATCTTTACTTTTGTTACCCCTAAAACGAATGTATTGTTGAGGCAAAGCTGTTAACCACCACTCACTATCTAACCACCCTTGCATTGATTCAGGGCCTTTTGATTCGTAATTAGTTAATAACTGATGAATGACTTTATGCTCCAAATCGGCAAGTTCTGATGATTTGGTTTGTTTAATTCTATTTGTTGCATCTAGCCTTTCTGCTAATTCCTGTGTGTTTACTAATTCATTTAAATCGTAGCTTTTTAAGTCTTTCATTTGGTTTTGATAACCAGGCCATTTAAACGCTATCTTTTTACCCTCTGTTTTTAGTGCTCGATAGTTGTACTTCATAATGGCAACATTTGGTTCAACAACTTCTTTTTCTCTATGCCTAAGCACTCTACCCGCTAGCTGAATAAATGAACGGTATGAGGAAGGCTCTATTACCGCCCAGTCAAAGTCATGGTCTCTGCCGACCTCTTCTACTGGTGTTGCAACTAATACAAATATAATATTTTTTGTTTTTGAATTATCAATATGACTTCGGATTACCGTGTCCTCTAAAATATGCGCATCACCTTTATTGCGCTTTAATATTTTATCCAGATATTTTTCTTGTTCATGGCGCATTAATAAAACTTGCCTGGAGTGATAGGCCATTGTTTTTATTTCAACGTTTTGTCCTAGATTGTTTTCTAAAAGATATTTTGTTAATTCAATACATGGGTTTATATTCGCCATGCGGACAACACCAACACTGATATTTTTATCTGTTTTAGCATCAACAAAATGATGATGTTTATGCTTTTCTAGTACTGCTTGTTTTATCGCCTCAAAATATTCTTTTGCATCGGCACTGCATTGAGCAATATTTGCTTTGCGTTTGACAGGCTGTTTTTTAAGGTTTTCTATACGTTTATTAATAAAATTATCATGTTGTTTTTTATAATTCTCTTTATTGTTAATTGTGTACACTTTAGTTTTAAATTCATCTATCCATGCACAGCCTACAGGGATCATTTTATTTCGCATTTTAGAGAAAATATCCCATCCCGATTGATAAACATTAAAGTAACCTTCTGCCAAGCCAGGTGGTATTGTCGCAGATGAAATCATTACTTTTCTACCGAGCATCCCCGCGAGGTGAATTAATCGTCCAATAGCAATTAAGTCGGTATTATCAAAATCGTCAATTTCATCAATTACTAAATCTGACGACATAAGGCGTATTGTTGGAAGAATATATCGACCACCTCGCATAACTTCAGTGGATTGAATAATATGGTCGATCGTACAAGCAAGGACTGGTGCATATAAAAACTGCCTGTCTTTGGCATTTTTTAAAACGGTATCTAAACCCTGCTCTGGAAAATCCTCATTAAACACTAACTCATTATCCAACAAGCTAGCATCTGATTCAGACCCAGTATTATTTTTTTGCTTATGCAAATCAAGAATCGCTTTAGAGCCAATAAGTATTGCCAGCTCCTCGTCTTTTAAACCAATTTTATCTTTGTACTCATCCCCTGTTTGTAATGTCAGGGTTCTTAACCCTAATGCCAAAATATAACGTAAACTTTCTTCATTCTCTGAAAGTGACTGCATGATTTTTGCGTTAGCAAAGGTTTTACCTTTACCCGTGGATGCCATATTGACCGCAAAAAAACCAAACTGGTGCTTATCTAAATCTTTCTCTTCATACTTCCATTTTTTGATACCGCTAACAGCATCATCTTGCCACTTATATTCTTGCTTACTTTTCTTTCTGATTTCTTTATTGTTAGTTACTCGAATATTTTGATTAAATACAGCCTCAAATTGAGGAAGTTTTTTTATATTTACTTTTACTTGTTTTGCAACGCCAACCAAATGTTCATCGAGTTGTTGCTTAAGTTGTTTTTTCTGGTCAGTATTTGCAAATAGTTTTACGCTACTATGCCAATTTGGGTCTTTAGGCTGTGATGAATAGTAATGATCGGCAAGCATTAGACACATTCGAGCATAAGTTATAGTTGGTCGAAATGATGTTGAATTAAATATACTGTTAATTTGTGCTAAGAGGTTTTTTAATTTGATTGCGTAGCACTTTATTTCTTGCTGCCATTCTATTGATTTGCTCGGTAACTCAGCATATTTAAACCATTCATTAAAGGCTGTTTTTTCTTTTGTGCTTTCATAACCCCAAGATGGAGAAATCAACCTAAACAACTTAGATAAGTTTATTTCTTGCCCTTTGTAACCTTCTTCCAATACAGGAAGTTTATGGTGCGAAAGAATCAACCACGCTACTATACTGGCTACTGGAGGCAAATTATCTAAGGGATTTGAAATATCGCTAACATTAAGCTTAGATATATTTTTATGTATCTCATCACTAATTAAATAATCTAGCCATTCTTCATCTTTCTTATTATTCACAATAGCAATTAGAAACAATATTGAAACCCATTCGTGCCTAAGTGGATCACTTTGCGTTTTATTTTTTCCTTTTAGTTTATTTTGGAATAATAACGTTAATTTACCAAAATCATGTAAAAGAGCTGAAAAGACAGTAATGGCTTCTACAACGGGCAAAAACTTCCAATCTTCTTCATTAGAATATTTTAAAATATTTTGTTGAGTATAGTTCACCGGCACCACACCCTCACTATTAAACTTATCCTTATTCCCCACCACCCAAACCAGTTCACTGCGGCTTCGGCTTCTAATCCAAAAACAACTCACGGCGGTATTTTTTGATGCGGTTTTTCTTAATAGTTTTTTTACGGCTGTTAGGCCATCGTTGGTGATTACGGTTTGCCATGTGTTGTCGCCAATGCGGTTGGCAAAGCTGTCTAGCACTCGTCTTGTTCTGTTGAGTGCTTTTTTTTCGCACTGAGAAACAAAGGTGACCATCATGTCATGTTTCCCTCACCCTAACCCTCTCCCAGAGGGAGAGGGGAATTATTGGTATATTGAAGGTTTATCATTTGGTCACGTAGATTTTGGCTTTCTAACCCTTTTAGCTGTTTATGATCTTTTACATTAATCCCTGTCCATTCCTGGTGAATGATGTTGGTGAGAATGGCAAATTCTTCACCTTGTTTTATATCGTGGTTGCTCCAGTAATCGGTGAGTTTGTTGCGGGTTTCTTGGCCCATCATACGTTGCTGAATCCATTTTTCACTACGACCATGTTTTTGCCATGTTTCTCTGGCGCGGTTAAGTGACATGGCAGGATCAGCTATTTCTTGCATACGTTCGTAACCGACTCTGGCGAGCCAGAGTTTGATGGGCTCCGCTTTCGGACTGGGTACAGATTGCACCAGTCTGAGCAATGTTTCAGCAGTTGCTACGTCAGTTAGCCTTTGTTTTCCATCACTTGCGGTCATTTTCAACCGGTGACAATTTGTCACCAGTTGGCTTCCTTCATTGTTAAGTCGTTGTCTCAGCTTATTCCAATATTTACGAGCGGTCTGATAATCGGACTGTTGCGTCAATACTTGTACAATATTAATCACTGAAAACCACCAGATTTCTGATTCTTCATCGTAGATTCTACGAATTTGATAATCTTCAAATAATGTCATATTCGTTTCCATTTCAATCATTCCTTGATTATTCCATTGGGTTCTTTTTCTTTATGATATTTCAAAGCAATATCTTTTACTTGTTCAAACATAAAGTCCAACGCTTTGTGGTTGGTAAAGGCTTGCAAACATTGCTGACGAAATTCTTGTTCGGTGGCTTTTTCTTTGGCGCAAATAAAGGCCCAGGGTAAGACTAAGGTGTCTTTAATGAGATCCGCAACATCGAAAACTAATGCACCACGCCGAGTTTTACCGTGCATAACCGCAAAACCATGGGGTATGCCTAATACCCAAAGTGTGCAGGCAGCGAGGCCATAGGCTAAATAATTGCCGTGGTTTAAAAAGTCATTGGCGGTATCAACCGATTCTCTTGTTCGCACAAAGTCTTTTAATTTAGTGCGGTTAGCGGCAAATTTATAAAGCCGTTTAGTGAGTTCAGCCTCTATTTGTAATAAGTGGGAGACTCTTTGCGCGTGTTCGATTTTTTTTGCGGTAGCTATGAGAGCAGATGCTATGTCTGCATCATTAATATCAAATCCTTCGGCTTTTAAGTCACGATCTTTTGCCCACACGGTTTGCATAAACTGAATGCGCGAGAGTTGTAATTGTTTGGCTGCTTCGAGTCGTTTATCGTCATCAAACCAAAAAGACATCCAGCCTTGAATATATTCAGTGGGGCGGTATTCGCTTTGTGGGGTGAGCCATTCAATTTCAGTTGCCATTAATAACGGAGTTGCACCTGCGCCACTAAAGCCGACAAGTACACCTGCACTGGCGAGCATGCGCATGGCGGCTTGAGTGATAGAGGTGCCGGTGCCTAAAAGTATGACGGTGGTATTGGCAATGGGGATATTCCAATATTGGTTTTCATTTTTTTCTTCGGTTAAGTATAAAACACGTCCATCTTTTTGCATGACACGGCACATTTCCAAATAATAAATATTGGCACGTTTGGAGTGGAGGATAGCTTTTAAGTCTGTGAGTTGTTCCATGTTAAAATTCCATTTGTTGCCTAACTTACTTTTTCGACACACATAAAAAACGAAGGATATTCTGCTTAAGTGAACTGTAGTTTTGTTTTTAATTTATTAGCTTAATGGGGGGGAGGGAAGCCTAATGTGTATTAATACTTCCACATTTATTGTTAGATGTAAATTAGAGTATTTTTGTCCATGAAGTTATTTGTTTTACCCCCTTGAATTCAGTTGACAGTCCCCCATATATGACCATAATTAGCACTCTTTGAGTGCGAGTGCTAACTCAAATGCACATAATACAAGCCAGCTTGAAATTTATAATCTGGCATAACTAAATGAATTTATTAGATTTTTCCTTAGGAGAAAACAAAAATGAAGATCCGTCCTTTACATGACCGTGTGGTCGTTCGTCGTATGGAAGAAGAAACAACATCTGCTGGTGGTATTGTGCTTCCTGGTTCTGCTGCTGAAAAACCGACCCAAGGTGAAGTGGTTGCAGTGGGTAATGGTCAAGTGACTGATAACGGTGTGCGTGCATTAGACGTAAAAGTGGGTGATACCGTAATGTTTGGTCAATACGCTGGTACTGAAATCAAAGTTGATGGTGAAGAGCTATTAATTATGTCTGAAAGTGACATCGTTGCTGTTATTGAATAAACCATTTTGAAATAAGAACACTACTAAGAATTTAAGAGGAAGTAAACATGAGTGCAAAAGAAGTTAAGTTTGGCGATGACGCACGTCTTCGCATGCTGTCGGGTGTTAATATTTTAGCAAATGCAGTTAGAGTAACATTAGGCCCTAAAGGCCGTAATGTTGTAATCGACAAAAGTTTTGGTGCGCCAACGATCACGAAAGATGGTGTTTCGGTCGCTAAAGAAATCGAATTAGAAGATAAATTCGAAAATATGGGCGCACAAATGGTTAAAGAAGTGTCTTCAGCAACGAATGATACTGCGGGTGACGGTACAACAACGGCAACAGTATTAGCTCAGTCTATTTTAACTGAAGGCATGAAAGCCGTTGCTGCGGGTATGAACCCAATGGATTTAAAACGTGGTATCGACAAAGCAGTTATTGCTGCAGTTGAAGCTCTACAAAAAATGTCTAAGCCATGTGCAGACGATAAATCGATTGCCCAAGTAGGTACTATCTCTGCTAACTCGGATAGTGAAGTAGGTAACATTATTGCTGAAGCGATGGCTAAAGTAGGTAAAGAAGGTGTTATTACTGTTGAAGAAGGTTCTGGTTTTGATAATGAACTTGACGTTGTAGAAGGCATGCAGTTTGATCGTGGTTACCTTTCTCCTTACTTCGTAAACAACCAGGAAAGTATGACAGCAGATATGGATGCGCCATATATTTTATTATATGACAAAAAAATCTCAAACATCCGTGAGTTATTACCTATCTTAGAAGGTGTTGCAAAATCAGGTAAGCCTTTATTAATTGTTGCTGAAGATGTTGACGGTGAAGCATTAGCTACACTCGTTATCAACAACATGCGCGGTATCGTAAAAGTAGCGGCTGTTAAAGCACCTGGTTTTGGTGACCGTCGTAAAGCAATGTTACAAGATTTAGCGATTCTTTCTGGTGCTACAGTCATTTCTGAAGAAGTAGGTTTATCTTTAGAAAAAGCAACAGTTGAAGATTTAGGTTCAGCGAAAAAAATCATTGTTACTAAAGAAGAAACAACATTAATTGATGGTGCTGGAAATAAAGCTGATATCGAATCACGTGTAGCTCAAATCCGTACACAAATGGAAGAAACATCTTCTGATTACGATAAAGAAAAACTTCAAGAACGTGTTGCTAAGTTAGCAGGCGGTGTTGCAGTCATTAAAGTGGGTGCAGCAACAGAAGTTGAAATGAAAGAAAAGAAAGATCGTGTTGATGATGCATTGAATGCAACTCGCGCAGCGGTTGAAGAAGGTGTTGTACCTGGAGGTGGCGTTGCACTAGTTCGTGTTGCTGGCTCTTTAGCTAAATTAAAAGGTGACAATCACGATCAAGATATCGGTATCACTATCGCGCGTCGTGCAATGGAAGAGCCAATGCGTCAAATTGCATCAAATGCAGGTGATGAAGCGTCAGTTGTTGTAAATAAAGTAGCAGAAGGAAAAGGCAACTTTGGTTATAACGCTGCTAACGCTGAATATGGCGATATGATTGAAATGGGGATTTTGGATCCAACGAAAGTCACGCGTTCAGCATTACAAAATGCAGGATCAGTTGCAGGTCTTATGATCACAACGGAAGCGATGATTGCTGATCTTCCTAGTGATGCAGGTGCACCGGCGATGCCTGATATGGGTGGTATGGGCGGAATGGGCGGCATGATGTAAATCGGCTTGTCCTTTTGCGCCAGAGCGGCGTTGTGAAAATAATTTGAGTGCTCACGTACATTGAACATGGATGTTCAGGTGCAGTGAAGCACAGGGAAGTGCGAGAACTGCCTACGTGTACGCTCCGCGCTCAAATCATTTACACGCCTTGCTCTGACACAAAATTCCTAAGCCTCAACAATGTTGAGGTTATAAAGGCTACTAGAAATAGTAGCCTTTTTTATGAAAAATTTTCGTCATTCCGGGCGTAGTGTAACGAAGACCCGGAATCTAATAGTCGCGTTTATTATTAAATGCCGTTATTCTTGAGTACATATTCTTCTTAAATTTATAGCAAAGTGAAATGAACAAAATTATATGGCTTAGTTTTTTATTGTGTACTTCAGTGTTTGCAGGAGAAAAGTGTGTGGTAGGTAATCCTTTATGCAAGATTGCTATTACACATATGGATGGAGAACAGAAAACTCTAAAAAACTTTTATATTTCATCATTTGAACAACTTAATGACAAGTATTCTGTAGTCATATTAATGAATAATGGGCCAGAAGATGAGAGTGGCTTATTTGTAGTTGATGAAAATAAAAAACATTATATGACTCTGGACTATCTCCCATCACATCGAGGACATGATTATTTTTATAAGATTACCTCATATGGTAAAAACTTTGTGGTTGTTAAAGGAACGGGAGGATATGGCTACAGTGTTGATGGCGAAGTGAAGTATGAGATTGATTTTAATAATAGGAAAAAAAATAAATTTAAATTAGAAACTGTTTATGTTGATTCTGTATTTAACTCTGGTGATTATTTATATTTGAGTCTTTCCGGTAAAGAGCTTAAAAGTAAAATAATTAGGTTTTATGAAGAGGATAATAATGATCAAAAGCTATTATTTTCATTTATTAGCTTACCTGAGGACGATAGAAATCTATTTAAAAAAATCAAATTTTATACGGATAATAGAAATAGAAGTATTAATGTTGATGCTAATATAAAAATCAGAAAAAACAAGATAAATAAAATTATTTTGCCTCAGCCAGACATCAATAAATTTAAGAAATATAGAAGCCATGATGATACTTTAGAGGCTATTGATTTAGGATATGTTGGTTTTGCTAATGAGATAGGGCCGTACCTGATTGAACAAAACAAGGTAGTTTTTGGATTATCTTTTTATGATGGTGAAGGGAGTACAGGGATAGGGGGAATAGGGTTTTATGATTTAATAAAGAAAACATATAATATTAAATATATTAAGGAAATCGGAGATAAATCTATTGGTAAGATGTTTTTTTATAAAAATGAATTGTGGTGTGCTTTGTACCAAAGAGGTGAAGGTGCAGATAACTACTCCGGAGTAATGAGATACAATATTGATTCTAAAGAATATCAGGTCTACGATATTTTAGGGGAAGTGAATGCGATAGTACCTTGGAAAGATTATATTTTTATTAATACAAGCAAAGGGTTTTATCAAATTAATGATGGCCTCATCACCAGAGGTGTTTTTAAGACATCATCTAATGGCGATTATGAATTTAAATTTCTTAAATCAAAAAATAGGATAAAAAAATGAAATTATGGCCGTATATTTTGGGAACATGGTTGGTTTTAAGTGGCTTAAGCGCGGTTATAAACTTGAACTATAAATATGAAAGCATGGTGATGGGTGTTTTAGCGCTTATTGCAGGTGTGCTTGTTATTCTTCGTAAATAAATAATTTAGGACGTTCATTATGAAACCCATAACGGTACAAGGTTTTCTTTTAAGACTTTTATTTGCATTGTTACTTGTGATGCTGACTTATAACCCAAGTGGATATTCTTATTCTCACTGGTTACAAAATAATTTTTCTAATTTTAGTCCTTTGTTAGGGTTAGCGGGGATCAGTTTGATTATTGGCTGGGTGGTTTATTTACGTGCAACCCTTCGCTCACTCGGCTTGATGGGTTTAATTCTGGCAGTCTTGTTTTTTTCAGCAATTATCTGGTTGTTAATTGACTGGGGCTGGCTGGGTATGAATAACGTGACAGCGATGAGCTGGGTTATTTTGGTTTTAATTTCGCTGGTACTTGCTGTGGGAATTTCATGGTCACATATACGTCGTAAACTATCAGGACAAGTTGATTCGGATGATGTGGATGAAGATAATTAAAAATAATAAAGGTAGTTAATATTGCCCCAGATTTGATGTCTGGGGTCGATTTTTAAGTCAGCTGACTTGGCATTTGCAGAGATGGTAAGTTGTGATTCATCAAATCCTAACGTCAGGCCAATTCCGCCATCATAGACGACATGTTCAAGCTCATCATATAAAAACGTTACATCACTATGTCTAAATTGGCCTTGTAATAAGGCATCATAACCCACAAAGCGGGCATTAAACGCGGCCCAAAAATACCATTCATCCTCGGCTTTAGAAGGCACAAAATTTCCACGGTTAACGGGATCATAGGGCAGGCTCCAAAAGGGGCTCCTAAGTTTGCCTGCGCGCATGGCGAAACCAAGATTGGCATTAGTTTGAAAGCCTAGGGACAATCCCATTGTTGTCGTCACATCAAAAGATTTAGGAATTGACAGTTTTTCTTGTAATCGTGAATTGGTTAAACGCAGGCGTAATGTTAATTCACCCCCGTCCGATATTTGATGACGCCAGCCTTTTGGTTCGACAGGATCATCTGTTGGCTCTAAGTCTGCAATATCACGGTAGATGGAATGAAAACCTGCTTGAAACTCACCTGGAAGTTTACTTCCCATTACCCCAAGCAATACTTCTGCAGCAAGTGCATTTTTGCCGTCTGTGCGTACCCGCTTGTTACTTAGATAAATTAAAGAGGAGTAGGGTCGATCATTGTATATAGGTTGGGAGCCAGATAAATCATCCGGAGTGTAAGCAAGTGTGCCCAGCATAAAGCTATATACAATGTCATTATCTGATTCCTTTATACCTAACCATTCACCCGCTTTTTTAACCAGGCCATCTAAAGGATAAAGTCCTTTTTCTTTTGCCCAGAAAAATTCAACAGCTACTCCCATAGTATAGTCACGGTCTTCGTTTGAAAACGGTACGAACATATCTTGATCAATATAAATACCAATACCGCTATTTTGAGCGGGGTTCGTTTCTTTAGCGTGGCTTAACGGAAGAAAGAAAAGGGATAAACAAAAAACAAGTATTATTTTAATTTTAAGCGGCATACTTAACTCTTGTCGTTCATTTCTCGTCGTTGTTATAAATTATTTTTCTTTTGTACCATCATAAAAGTCAAAATGATATGCTTAAATCATGAGCATGTCTGAGCATATTAACCAATTACCGGAATCTCTTCGAGCCTCTGTTGATATTCAGTGGCAATCTATTCTTGAGTCCGGTATTGATGTCACATCAGTACCTGCTGCAATTATTGAGTCACTGGCAAAAGTCTGGGCCTGTTCAGATTTTGTAGTGCAGACTTGTGTGCGTTTCCCTGAATTATTTTTAGAATTAGCGACGAGTGGTGAGCTCGTTAATTCATATCCAGATGATCATTATAAAAAATCCATTGTTATTCATTTAGAGACTGCTGATGAAGCCGCTTTAAGCAAACATTGTCGTTTATTTCGTCGCCGTGAAATGTTGCGTATTGTTTGGCGTGATATTGCGGGTTGGTCGGAACTAAAAGAAACGACTCAAGATCTTTCATACATGGCAGAAGCGTGTATTGATTTTGCTTTATCAAATCTCTATCAATGGCAATGTGAAGAACTGGGCACCCCTGTAAATGAAGAAGGTGTGGCACAGCAATTGGTTGTATTGGGGATGGGTAAGCTAGGTGCATGGGAGCTAAATGTTTCTTCTGATATTGATTTGATTTTTGTTTACCCTGAAGAAGGTGAAGTTAAAGGTGGTCTTAAGTCATTAATGAATTCTGAATTTTTTACCCGCCTGGGTAAAAAACTGATTCAGGCATTAGATCAGCAAACAGCCGATGGTTTTGTGTTTCGTGTTGATATGCGCTTACGGCCTTTTGGACAAACGGGACCTCTGGTATCAAGTTTTGCCGCCGTTGAAAATTATTATCTGGTGCATGGTCGCAGTTGGGAACGTTATGCGATGGTTAAAGTGCGGGTAGTTGCCGGTGACTACGAAGAGGGAGAGACCTTACTTGCCACATTAAGACCTTTTGTTTACCGCCGTTACCTTGATTATGGTGCTTATGAGTCATTGCGTGAACTTAAGGTGATGATTGCACAGGAAGTGAAACGAAAAGGAATGAGTAATAATGTTAAATTAGGTGGCGGTGGAATTCGGGAAGTTGAATTTATCGCCCAGGTCTTCCAGTTAATTCGAGGTGGACGTGATACCGATTTGCAAGAGCGACGGGTGCTGCTTGTGCTGGACTTTATTGCGCAAAAAGATCTGTTACCCGATTATGTGGTGAATGAATTAAAACAGGCGTATATCTTTTTACGTAATACTGAACATCGTATTCAGGAATATCAGGATCGGCAAACGCATAATTTACCGGAAGATGAAACTGGAAAGACACGTTTAGCACTGGGTATGGGGTTTGAAAACTGGGATGCATTTTTAACTGAATTAAATTCACATCGCGAAAATGTTGAAGCACATTTCGAGCAGGTTTTTGTTGCGCCTCAAATCGAAAACCGCGAAACCGAAGAAACGAAAATGCCAGCAGATTCGGAGCAGCAGTCTGAAATCCAAAGACTTGAAGCACTTTGGTATAACAAACTTGATGAAGAAGAGGCTCTTGGTTTGTTGTCGCAAAAAGGGTTTAGTGACAGTGCTGCAGCTTTAACAAAACTCAAAACGTTACATAAGAGCCGACAATATGCGTCGTTAAGTCGACAGGGACAGACCCGCCTGGATCGTCTTATGCCTTTATTGCTGGGAGCGTTACAACAAGTAGAGAATGTCGATATAACATTTGATCGAATTTTATCCCTGCTTACGAATGTGGCTCGGCGTAGCGTATATCTCGCATTGTTACTCGAAAATCCGATGGCGCTGTCACAACTCATAAAGTTGTGCTCTGCCAGTCCCTGGATTGCGCGCTATTTACAACAACTGCCTATTTTATTAGATGAACTGATGGATGTTCGAAGCCTGTATCAGCCGCCAGAAAAAACCGAATTAGAGGCAGAGATCAGACACCGTTTATCGCAGATTGAGAGTGATGATGTTGAACGCGGCATGGATGTATTGCGCCACTTTAAGCAATCCAATGTGCTTCGAGTGGCTGCGGCTGATATTGCCAATGCCTTACCGTTAATGAAAGTCAGTGATCATTTATCCTGGATTGCTGAAGTCATTCTGGATGAAGCGTTAGAGCAAGCCTGGCGACATCTCGTTTCACGTCATGGCCGACCCGTTTGTAAGTTAGAGCCGGGTGAGGGCAGTTTGTGCGATAAGGGTTTTGCCATCATTGGTTACGGCAAGCTCGGTGGTTATGAGCTGGGATATGGCTCTGATTTGGATATGGTCTTTTTACATGACTGTGAAAGTAATAATTTAATGACGCTTGTTGAAGAACACTATGGCGATGAAGAACACCAGGGCAATGAAGCAAAGCCTAAAAACCCCATCGCCGTCCCCGTATTTTTTGCTCGATTAGGCCAGCGTATTATTCATTTATTGACTTCGCATACGTCGGCAGGTGTTTTATATGAAGCCGACATGCGTTTGCGGCCAGATGGAGCTTCGGGTTTATTAGTGACTAACTTGAAGTCATATCGCGATTATCAAATGACAAAAGCCTGGCTGTGGGAGCATCAGGCATTGGTTCGGGCCCGCGTGGTGGCGGGTGACCCACAAATTGCTCAGCAATTTGCGATTATTCGTCGGGAAGTGCTTTCGCAACAGCGAGACAAGGAAAATTTACGAAAAGAAGTGCTGGATATGCGAAATCGCATGCGTAAAGAGCTTTCTAAAGAGAAAAAAGGCCAGTTTGACCTGAAACAGGGGGCTGGAGGTATCGTTGATATCGAATTTATGGTGCAATACGGGGTTCTTGCATGGGCTTTTGAAAAGCCGGATTTGCTGGAATTTACCGACAACATTCGTTTACTTGAAGCATTAGCCAGCGCGGGTTTAATGGCCAAAGCCGATGTTGAGGTACTGAGTGATGCGTATCGGACTTTCCGCGCGCGATTGCATAAAATGGCACTTCAGGAACAACCGGGTTTGGTTGCTGCTGAAGAATATAGTGAATTATCAACAGCGGTACAGCGAATTTGGCTGGACTGGCTGGAAAATGAATAAACAGTACTGTCATTCCGGCATGTTTTAAGCCGGAATCCAGAGCAATATTAACTAGATTCCGGCTAACGTTAATGCCGGAATGACGCAATAAAGATTGGAGATAAAGTTATGTCGATGGCTGACCGTGATGGAGTAATTTGGTTGGACGGTGAGTTAGTACCATGGCGCGAAGCCAAGGTGCATGTGCTGACACATACCCTGCATTATGGCACGGGTGTTTTTGAAGGCGTGCGTGCTTATCACGCGGATCAGGGCACGGCCATTTTCCGTCTGGAAGATCATACTGATCGTCTTTTCCGCTCTGCACATATATTAGGAATGGATATTCCTTTTGATAAAGACACGTTAAACGATGTTCAAAAAGAGATTGTACGTGAGAATAATCTAGATTCCGCTTATCTTCGCCCTATGTGTTTTTACGGTTCAGAAGGAATTGGCTTACGTGCTGATAATCTAAAAGTTCATGTTATGGTTGCCGGTTGGGAGTGGGGTGCGTACTTAGGTCCAGAGGCACTTGAGAAAGGTATCCGTATTCGCACTTCTTCTTACACGCGTCATCACGTCAACATTACTATGTGCAAAGCTAAAGCGAATGGTAACTACATGAACTCAACGCTGGCGTTACAAGAAGCATTGCGTGACGGTTATGATGAAGCCTTGTTATTAGACGTTGATGGTTTTGTTGCAGAGGGCAGTGGCGAAAATATCTTTATTGTTCGCAACGGTATTATTTTCACACCTGATCTAACATCTGCACTGGAAGGCATAACCCGAGAAACAATCGTAACACTGGCTGAAGAGTTTGGTTATGAAATTCGTGAAAAACGCATTACCCGTGATGAAGTGTATATTGCTGATGAAGCGTTCTTTACCGGAACAGCGGCAGAAGTAACACCGATTCGTGAACTTGATGGACGTAAAATTGGTTCAGGTGTACGTGGGCCTATTACAGAAAAACTACAATCTAAATATTTTGACTTAGTACACGGACGTGTAGCAGAACACATGGATTGGTTAAGTCCGGTTAAATAATTCATTTAAGGTTAGATAATAATAAATAAGACTAATCTGAATTTATATAATAAGAGGGATGAAGATATGGGTAAACCAGTAAATGCAAATACAAAACCGTTACAGTCAAATGCTGTAAAGCGGTATGAGATAACAAGTGCAGATTTACCGTTGCATTGCCCTATGCCAAATATGTCCTTGTGGAATTCTCATCCTCGCGTTTTTCTGCCTATTGAAGATAATGGTGGTGAAGCGACCTGCCCATACTGTGGCGCAGTTTATATCTTAAAAGATTGATAATATGAAAATAGAATTACCTTCTCTTTCGGCGGCTAATGTTTTGGTTGTCGGTGATTTAATGTTGGATCGTTACTGGCATGGTGATACCTCTCGTATATCGCCTGAAGCGCCCGTGCCAGTGGTAAGGGTTGGCGAGTCTGAAGAACGTGCCGGTGGAGCGGGAAACGTTGCATTAAACGTTGCCGCATTGGGTGGTAATGTAAATTTGATGGGTTATACCGGTGATGATGAGCCCTGTCAGGCATTAGAAAATTTATTAAAGCCTGTCGGTGTGAATTGTTTTTTTGATAAGTTAGCCGGTGCAGCAACCATTACTAAACTTCGTGTCTTAAGTCGCCATCAACAATTGATTCGACTTGATTTTGAAGATGGTTTTGAATCACAAAATGCGGACAACCTGCTTAAAAGTTTTCAAAACCAGTTAGCAAATGCCGGTGCGGTTATTTTATCGGATTATGGTAAAGGTACATTGCGACAGGTGCAGGAGTTTATTCAGCTTGCACGCAAAGAAAATAAAGTGATTTTAGTTGATCCTAAAGGCTCTGACTTTACAAAATATCGTGGTGCAACATTAATTACACCGAACATGCATGAGTTTGAAGGCGTGGTTGGTCATTGTGATGACGATGAAGATATTGTCAGCAAAGGTCAGGCGTTAATGACCAGTCTTGATCTGCAAGCATTACTCATTACCCGTAGTGAACGTGGCATGACTTTGTTACAAAAAGATCTACCCGCCATTCATTTACCAACTCACGCTAAAGAAGTTTATGATGTTACCGGTGCAGGCGATACGGTTATTTCAGTTTTAGCTGCAGCATTGGCGGCCGGTGAATCCTTTGCTGATGCAACGGCGTTATCAAATCTGGCTGCAGGTATTGTGGTAAGTAAAGTCGGTACGGCAACAGTGAGTATGGATGAATTGCGTCGTGAGATAAGGAAACAACATCAAATTCAACGTGGTGTTGTTGAAGAAGATGCCTTGCTACAAATGATCAACGAATCCAAAGAGCATGGCGAAACAGTTGTTATGACTAATGGATGTTTTGATATTTTACATGCAGGCCATGTTGCTTATCTTGAGCAAGCAAAAGAACTCGGCGATCGCTTAATTGTTGCGGTGAATGATGATGATTCAGTGAAACGATTAAAAGGTCCGGAGCGTCCGGTCAATACCATGGATAAACGCATGCGTATGTTATCCGCGTTAGAATGTGTTGATTGGGTTGTGCCTTTTTATGAAGACACACCAACGCGTCAAATTTGTAAATTAAATCCTGATATTCTGGTGAAAGGCGGTGATAACGATCCGGATAAAATTCCGGGTGGCGATTGTATCCGTGAAGCAGGTGGTGTAGTCAAAGTACTGACCTATATTGATGGTGTATCGACAACAGGTATTATTAGTACGATTCGCGAGACAGAAAATAAAATTAAAAAGTAACTATTTAACCTCTACCTCCAGTCCAGTCATTGCGACGACTGCATGGACGCAGGAGGTAGAGCAACGCAGGAGCAGTTGCCGAGGGAACAAAGTGGCTGTGGCAATCTCTTGATAAACGAACCTAAACAATTAAATGTCGACATAGTTATTTTTGGTGGTGGTGTTGCTGGTCTCTGGTTATTAGCACGATGCCGTCAGGCCGGTTATCAAACACTGTTACTGGAAAATGAATCTCTCGGTGCAGGTCAAACACGTTTCTCTCAGGGTATTATTCACGGCGGTACCAAATATGCGTTAACCGGAAAGTTGACTGCTTCATCTGAATCCATTTTTGCCATGCCAAAAATATGGCGAGATTGTTTAGAAGGTAAAGGTGAAGTTGATCTTTCATCTGCGGCTATTTTGTCTGAACATCAATATATGTGGTCAACACCAGGTCTGTTATCTCGATTATCCGGTTTTTTTGCAAGCCGTATAGTTCGTGGCCGCATGCAGGCTGTAAAAAAAGAAAGTTATCCTGCTGCATTTCAAAATAAAAAATTTAAGGGAAAAGTTTATCAGCTTGATGAACCTGTTATCGATGCGGCGAGTATTATTCATGCATTAGCTAAACCAAATCTAAAAAACATTATGCAGATAAAATCAGTTAAAAACTTTTCTAAAAAGACAGTGAGTGTAGAAGCCGCTAATGCTGAAGTTTGGAATATTCATGCAGAAAAAATTATTTTATCAGCCGGACAGGGAAATGCAGGTTTATTAAAACAAATGGGGCGATCTGTTCCTGAAATGCAACTACGCCCGTTAAAAATGGTCATGGTTCGGGGTGGTTTGCCAGAAAAACTTTATGCACATTGTTTAGGTGCAAATGTTAATCCACGAATCACCATTACCAGTGGTGAAGATAAACAGGGAAATGTGGTTTGGTATCTTGGAGGACAGTTAGCTGAAGAAGGCATTCATCGGACAGATGAAGAACAAATTAACAAAGCAAAAAAAGAATTACAAACATTAATGCCCTGGTTGGACTTTTTAGCGATGCAATGGGCAACATTAGATATAAGCCGTGCAGAACCGGAACAAAAAGACGGGCAGCGTCCAAGCACTTCTTTTTTTTATGAAGATAATAATGTCATCACAACCTGGCCAACAAAATTAGCATTAACACCCAATTTGGCAAAAGATGTGCTTGCACAGTTAGAAAAACAAAATGTAACAAAGAGTGGAGTAAGCGAGTTGCCTGACTTTAGCTATGCCTCATTTGCCGATTTACCCTGGCAGGAAGAAGATAAATGGTCGCATTAACAAAAAGACAATTAGGAACAACCGGGATTGAAGTTAGCGTCTTAGGTTTAGGTACGGTTAAACTTGGACGCGATCAAGAGGTTAAATATCCTGGTGGCTTTACTATTCCAGATGATAATGAAGTGCGTGACCTGTTAGCTTTGACCCAGGAACTTGGAATTAACTTTATTGACACCGCCCCGGCCTATGGTAATAGTGAAGAGCGACTTGGGCAGTTAATGACAAATCCAAATGACTGGGTGATTATGACCAAAGTGGGTGAAATATTTGAGAATGGAAAATCGAGCTTTGATTTTACAGCTGAACATACTCGCATGAGTGTTGAACGCAGTTTAAAACGGTTAAAACGTGAGAGTCTGGATATGGTATTGGTACATTCCAATGGTAATGACATGCATATCATCAACAATGAAGGTGCATTGGAAGAATTAGAACGACTAAAACAAAAAGGATTGATTCAGTCTTATGGTATGTCAACAAAAACAGTCGAAGGTGGACTATGGATTGTTGAGAATACAGATGTGGTAATGGCAACGTTAAATTTAAGTGATGATCATGATTTACCCGTTATTGCTCGCGCTGCCGAATTAAATAAAGGTGTAGTGATTAAAAAAGGTTTGCAAAGTGGTCATGCTGATAAATCTGCTGGAGGCGGTGGAGTTGAGCAGGCCTTTGACTATATATTTAAGCATCAGGGTGTCAGTAGCGCAATTGTTGGAACCATTAATCCAAAACATTTAAAACAAAATGTTGACGTTGTTAATCGGATTTGTGGATCATAATTAATAATGAATACCATAGGTAGTTCAGACCATTCACAACAAATATTAATCGCTGGCCCTGCCTGGGTAGGTGATATGGTGATGGCACAAAGTTTATTTATCACATTAAAACAAAGAGCGCCTGATGTTGAAATTGATGTGTTAGCACCTGCATGGTCAAATCCAATATTGGCACGTATGCCTGAAGTCAGAGAAGCAGTTAATTTACCGGTAAGTCATGGTGAATTTGGTTTACTTCGACGGTTTAAGTTAGGTAAATCATTACGCACAAAAAAATATGATCAGGCTATCGTTACTCCGCGCTCATATAAATCTGCACTCGTGCCTTTTTTCGCAAAAGCGAAGCAACGTACAGGTTATCGCGGTGAAATGCGCTATGGTGTATTAAACGATATTCGTCCGTTAAATAAAAAATTATTAAAGCAAACAGTACAACGATATGTTAATTTAGGTTTAGAAGAGAGTTCGTATCAAGCTCCTATCATTCCCTTTCCAAAATTAACAATCGATAAAGATAATTTACAAAGATTGCTGGAAGAATTAAAGCTTAACCTCGACAAACCGGTGATTGCTTTTTTGCCCGGCGCTGAATATGGTGAATCAAAGCGTTGGCCTGTGCAATATTATGCTGAGTTAGCGAAGAAATTAATCGAGCAAGGCTTTCAAATTTGGATATTAGGCTCAGAAAAAGATAATGCCGCAGCAATGGTTATTGCTAACGGGAATACTGCCATTAATCTTTGCGGCAATACGCGGTTAGAAGATAGTATTGATTTACTCTCTGTTTGTAATAGTGCAGTAACAAATGATTCGGGGTTGATGCACATTGCAGCTGCTGTAAATATTCCCCTTGTTGCGCTATATGGTTCATCAACACCGGACTATACGCCACCGTTAACGAGTAAAGCGAAAATACATTATCTGGCACTTGAGTGCAGCCCGTGTTTTAAACGAACATGTCCTTTAGGACACACGAACTGTTTAAATCAGATTACTGTCGATGAGGTATTTAAAAGTACCAAAGCGATTTCTGAATAAGAAGAGAGATTATGGCAAAAATTTCAGCATGTATTATTTCTTACAATGAAGAAAAAAAAATCGAAGCTTGCCTGAAAAGTCTGCAAGGTATTGTTGATGAGATTATTGTCGTCGATTCTTTAAGTACAGATCGAACACTTGAAATAACCAAAAAATATACCGATAAAATATTTGAGCAAAAATTTTTAGGTCACATCGAACAAAAAAATCTGGCGATTACAAAAGCCAGTAATGACTGGATTTTAAGTTTAGATTGTGATGAACAAATTACCGATGAATTGAAAGAATCGATCCTGAAAGTTAAAAATAATTTAGAACAAGCCGATGCCTATAAAGTTGCCAGACGGACTTTTTATGTCTACCGCTGGCTGAATCATTGCTGGTATCCTGATCATAAGATTCGTCTTTTTAATAAGAACACTGCTCACTGGGCCGGTACAAATCCACATGATCATATTGAGTTGTCAGGAAATAACGTTGTCACGTTAAAAGGTGATTTACTCCATTATTCTTTTGATAGCATATCAGGACATATTCAAACTCTGGATTCCTTTTCAGAAATCGGTGCAAATGAAATTATAAGAAAAAATAAAAAAGTTAATATCTTAAGCCCCTGGACTCATGGATTATGGACTTTTTTAAAAATATATATATTTAAACGTGGTTTTTTGGATGGATATGCAGGCTTAGTTGTTGCTGTGTTGTCCGGGGTGCATGCGTTTGTGAAGTACAACAAAGTATTATTTAAACGCTGGAAGGAATCTAATTAACCTGAGCCGCGTATAAAAAACGCACGTCAGAGCCTGCCCCGCGTAGCGCTTTGGGTATTCCCGCGTGCCTTTAGCGGGAATCCAGCAGCTTCAACAGAGTAGATTCCGGCTAAAAAACATACCTGAATGACAATATTTTAAAGATTGAGAATATTTATCGGTGTAATTTTCTTATACAAAGCTGAGGTTAATTAGTCGTAAAATAGGTCGTTTTGATTATTTTTGCTGCTTCCACAACATCGATTTTTTGTAAATCAGATTCATCAGCAGTTTCTGGTGGAGCAAAAGCCAGACGTCTGTTTTCTGTATTTAGAGTTTGCCAGCGTAATGCGGTTGCTGAACGACGTCGTTGATAAAATGCAGCCGTTGGTCTGTTTAAGGCACCGGCAATATGTAATGGGCCAGTAGAAGCACTAATAAAAAGATCACAGCACTGTATTGTTTTTGCAAAGTTAAGCAAGCCTTCTGTTGAATGATAAACAATATGTGGAATGTCTTTTAACAATATCGACAGTTTATTGGCATAGTCGATTTCATCCGGGCCAGCTGTAATTACGTAAGTAACTTGTTTATTTAAATTGATATTTTTTATTAAGTCAGCGTATTGCTCAAGGTTTAAGTTTGTTGCTGAGCCGCCAGTACCAGGATGTATAAAAATTAATTTAGTATGAATGTCGATATTATATTTTTTATAAAAATCAGTTCGGATTGTTCGAATATCATTTTCTTCAAACTGTAAAAAAGGTGCTTTTGGCTTTTCTTTAACGGACACACCAATATCAGATAAATATTTTATACCCAGGTCGAGATTATATTCATATTCGGGCTTTAAAGATTTTGAACGTCTTTGCACCTGTTTATGGTTATAAAATAGTTGCGCTAATTTAGTTGCGGGTGCTAAGCGGTATTTAGCACCAGAAAAGAATGAAAATATCCCAACTCGTGTTGTTGAGTATAATGTAATAATGGCATCATATTTCTCAGCACGGATAGCCTGTAGGATTTTAAATTGTTCAGCTAATTTAGCTGAACAACCAGGATCAATAATCGCTCGGTCTATTGATTTGCAGTTTAAAGCAATTTCACTGGTGTATTTGGGAACAAAGACATGAAGTTCTGAATCAGGTAAATATTGCTTTATAAGTGAAAAAACAGGGATGCTTAAGATAAAATCACCCAGTTTATCATTTCGAACAATAAGTAATTTCATATCGTTTGAGGTATGCTTTGATTATAAAATTTAATTATTACATAAATATTCATAGATAAGTATTTTTGGTGTAGATAAAATGAAAATTCTTGAAGTTTGTATGTCAAAAGGTTTTGGTGGACTCGAATTATATGTTTTAAAAGTGGCTAAATTTTTAAAAGAAAATAATTTTGATTATAGTGTGATTTCCCGTAAAAACTCGTTCATGTTTAATAAATTACAGAATGAAAATATATCAACTAAAACATTCTCTTTTGTTTTTCATTTTTTACCTTTATTTTCTGCTTTAAAATTAGCAAATTATATACATGCTAATAAAATTGATGTCTTGCATGTGCACTGGGGAAAAGATATTTTATTTGTTGTTTTAGCAAAAGTTTTTAGCCGGAGAAAGGTTAAATTAATTTATACAAGACATATGGCGTTAACACGAAAGAAAAATGATTTTTATCATCGTTTTTTATATCGAAATATTGATGCCTATTTAACGATTACTCAGGAACTTAGTACTGTTGCTGAAAATTATCTTCCATTAGACAAAAATAAAATACATCTTGTTTATCATGGTGTGCCTGCTGCTGAAAATTTTTCAAACAATTGCCACTCTTATCTTAAAAAATCAGGCTTGGATGAAAATGCCTTTCGATTAGTTATTTTTGGACGCATTGAAAAAGGAAAAGGACAACATTTAGTTATTAAGGCAGTTAAAGAGTTAAAAAATAGAGGACATAACATTCAGCTTGCTATTATTGGTCACGTTATGGATAAGGATTATTTTGACTCTCTGCAAGCTGACATTAAATTGAACAACCTTGAAAACAATATTTTTTACCTTGGATTTCACAATAATCCGACAAGTATTATGGCGTGTTTTGATGCAGTAATTTTGGCGACAAAATGCGAAACATTTGGTTTGGTATTGCCAGAAGCAATGCGGGCGGGTGTTGCCGTTATAGGATCAAATTGTGGTGGTGTACCTGAAATAATAACCCATGAAGAGACAGGTTTGTTATTTGAAACAGAAAATGTTGATGATTTGATTACTCAGCTATTAAAAATAGTGAGTAATCATGAATATTGTGAAAAACTGGCTAAAGCAGGCAAAGAGGAGGCCGATGAACGTTTCTCTGAAGAGAAACATTTTAATCAATTGATAGAGATTTTTGAATCAGCCTGATAATGTTAGATTATCAGGCTCGACCTTCTTTAATTAAATTATCAAAGTATTTAATCGTTTTCACTAAACCTTCTTCAAGTTTAATTTTTGGTTCCCAGTCCAGTTCTTTTTTCGCTAATGTGATATCGGGTCGGCGTTGTTTTGGATCATCCTGAGGTAAGGGGTTTAAACTCAACTTAGACGTTGAGTTTGTCATATCAATAATTTTTTCAGCAAGTTCTTTTATTGTAAATTCAACAGGATTACCTAAATTAACCGGCCCCGTAAATTCATCTGATGCCATCAGACGAACGAAACCATCAATGAGTTCGTCAACATAACAAAATGAACGGCTCTGTGAACCATCCCCGTAGATAGTGATATCTTCACCTTTTAGTGCCTGAATAATAAAGTTAGATACAACGCGTCCATCACTGGGATGCATGTTAGGACCATAGGTGTTAAATATTCTGGCGACTTTAATTTTTAAATTGTGCTGACGATAGTAATCAAAAAATAATGTTTCGGCACAACGTTTACCTTCATCATAACAAGAGCGTATTCCAATTGGATTAACGTTACCCCAGTAGTCTTCAGTTTGCGGATGAACGTGAGGATCACCATACACTTCACTGGTAGATGCTTGCATTATTTTTGCATTATTTCGTTTTGCCAGTCCCAGCATATTAATCGCCCCTAACACACTCGTTTTATTAGTATGGATGGGGTTGTACTGGTAATGGATAGGGGAAGCAGGGCAAGCCAGATTATAGATTTCATCTACTTCAAGATGAATAGGAAACTCAACATCATGTCGTATGACTTCAAAATAATGGTCGTCCATTAAATGAGCAACATTTTCTTTAGTTCCGGTGAAAAAATTATCAAGGCATATAATTTCATTACCTTCCTTTAATAATCTTTCACAAAGGTGTGAGCCTAAAAAGCCTGCGCCACCTGTTATAAGAATACGTTTACGATGGTAATTATGCATTTGTTGCATCCCGTCCAATTGATAAATAACTAAAGCCTAGCTTATGCATAAGAGTGGGTTCATATTGATTACGGCCGTCAAAAATCACGTGAGATTTCATGAGTTCTTTCATTTTTTCAAAATCAGGATTGTTGAAGGGTTTCCACTCAGTCACAAGTATTAATGCATCTACATCAGGTAAAACATCATATTGATGCTCTACAAGTGTTAAATGATGATGGTCAAACCATTCTTTAGGTAATTCATTATGCGCTACTTCAGCAGCGACAGGATCATAGGCCACAACTTTAGCACCAGCTGCAATCAGCTCATGTAATATCACTTTTGAAGGCGCTTCACGCATATCATCTGTACCGGGTTTGAATGCTAAACCCCATAAGGCAAACGTCATTCCGCTAAGATCGTTTCCATAGCGATTAACTATTTTTTCAAATAATCGGTATTTTTGCTGATTGTTACGTTGCTCGACGGCTTTTAAGATCATGGCATCATAATCAACAGAGTTTGCGGTGCGTATCAAAGCTTGAACATCTTTAGGGAAACAGGAACCACCGTAACCACAACCTGGATAGATAAAAGAAAAACCAATGCGGCTATCAGACCCAATTCCTTGACGTACATTCTCAACATCAACACCTAAAATATCGCAGAGGTTAGCAATTTCATTCATGAAGGATATTTTTGTTGCCAGCATTGAGTTTGCAGTGTATTTAGTCATTTCGGCATCACGGATGCCCATAATGATAATGTGCTGGTGATTTCGTACAAAAGGTTTGTACAGGTCATGCATCATTTCCGCTGCTTTGACTGTAGCAGTACCAATAACAACACGATCGGGACGCATGAAATCTTCAATTGCAGCGCCTTCTTTAAGAAATTCAGGATTACTTGCAACATCAAAAGAAATATCTAGTTTTCTTTTATCAAGCTCACTTTGAATTTGTGCTGTGACTTTATCTGCTGTTCCAACAGGCACGGTAGATTTATCAATAACCACAGCATAATCAGTCATATGTTTGCCAATATCACTGGCAACACCTAAGACATATTGAAGATCGGCTGAACCATCTTCACCGGGTGGTGTTCCTACCGCAATAAATATGAGTGCGGCCCCGTCAATAACGTCTGCTAAAGAAGTACTAAAAGATAAGCGCTTTTCTTCTACATTGGTTTTAACAAGTTCTTCTAAGCCGGGTTCATAGATCGGGAGAATCCCTTTATGCAGGTTGTCAATTTTCTTTTTATCAATATCGACGCAGGTTACCTGATTGCCGCGTTCAGCAAAACATGTACCCGTAACAAGACCAACATAGCCTGTACCAACAACAACAATTTTCATTGATTAAATCCTGATTATTTTTAATATGCTTTACGGTATTTTACATTAAAGAGGCCAGTTTTGGAGGGTTTTTAGCTAATTATGTGTCTCAAGCGTATTATAGATTCTGTAATAAGCTATCAACCTTATTTTTTACATCTTCAATTGTTATTAAGTTCATTGCCCATTCATCTCTGACCCGGCTTCCCCATGCTACTTCCTCTACTTTTTTATTATATTTTTTTTGAATGGCATCAGGGTAACGATTTACCGTCCAGCTAGAACTTAAATAGGGTCTTGCTCGATCAGGATTAGTGGTGGCATATAAGCCGACAACGGGTGTGTTCATCGCAGTTGCCATGTGTGCGGGGCCTGAATCCGGACTAATCATGAAAGTGGCTTCTTCAATGATGGATAATAATTCTTTTATTCTTGTCTTGCCGATTAAGTTTATTGGTGAGTGAGAGCATGACTGCATAATTTTTAAGGCATATTCTTTTTCAATTTTTGAATTTCCACCCGTTAACACAATATCATAGTTGTATTTTTCTTTAATATAATCAGCAACTTCAGCATAACCTTGTGCATTCCAGTTACGGTAATCTTTGCTGGAACATGGACTGATGATGATATATTTAGAGTGATTAGCGAGTAATTTTTTTGATGACAGTTTATCTTCTTCAGAAACAGGAATGTCCCAACGATATATTTTTTCATTAATGCCAAGTGCTTCGGTAAAACCAAAAAAACTATCAATGACATGTTGGTGATGCTGATGTTTTATTTTTTTGTTGGTAAACAACCATTGTCCGTCTTTTGCACGTTGCCGATCAAAACCTATTTTTGTATTAGCTTTGATCAATAAACTAATCAAACTTGCCCGTAATGACATTTGCATATGTAACAAAACATCAAAATGCCGGTTTTTTAATTTTTTGCTAATATTTTTATAAGCATTAAATCCTGCTTTTTTATCAAAAATAATAAACTCAACACTTTCTAATCCTTTTACTAATTCATACTCTGCCTTTCCTATTATCCATGTGATTTTTGTATTAGGCCATGCATGACGTATAGTATGAAAAACAGGAAGCACATGTGATATATCGCCTAATGCTGAAAGCCGTAAAATACAAACTGATTGTAGCGGCGCATCGAATTTGTGCCTGGCTGTCGTCATTCTTTAAGGAGCCCAGGTATTAGAATTAATCGCTTCATAAGCCATTTGATCAATCGTTAATAAATTGAGTTCGAGTTTATCTTGTATTTTTTTATTTAATGGTTGATCTTCTAATGTCCTGGCTTTAATAACTTTTTGTAACGTGTGAAGTAAATACCCTTCATTATTGATTATTCCAGAAAGAGTGCCTTTACGAATATAGGCAAAAGCCTGATTATCATTTTTCTTCCTCAATAAAGATTTCCCTACGGCTGAAAATTTGTCGGGAAGATTTAATAAATCGATAACCGTTGGCATAATATCTAAGTGTGAACTGATGGTGTTATTAACGCCGGCTTTAATATGTTTTGGAGAATATATTACGAAAGGAATGTGAAAATGTTCAAGTGTTGAGCCTTTTTGATAGGCACCTAAAGGATGATCTGCAGTAAAAAAGAAAATGGTATTATCAAACCAGGGTTGTTTACGGGCATCGTTCATAAATTTCCCAAGGGCCCAGTCAGCATAAAATAACGTGTTCATAAAGCCGTATTCGGTGTCTGTCTTATGAGGATATTTTAAAAACTCTTTAGGTAGTGTGCCATACGGGCTATGTGTTGAACCGGTAAAGGTAAAGTTAATAAAAGGCTCTTTGGTTGTTGATAAATAGCTTTGAACTTTATTAAAGGTTTCATGATCCCAGCCAAACCAAAATGAGTCCGGGTTGGCATAGTCCAGTTCTAAAGTCATGTCTTCGCGACCAAAATAATTATCAAAACCGGCTGCGGCAGAAATACTATCAATATGGAATGATGTGCGGCGGGAACTTTGTGCAAACATAGTATTGTAATTATGTTTTTTTAATAGTGAGCCTAATCGCGAAAATTTACTATTTTCCAATCCCCAGCCCAAACGTGGTAAATCAACCAGAAGAGGAACACCTGTTAATACCGCTTGAAGCCCTTCAATACTACGTTGTCCTGCTGAATAAAAACGATTAAAGCTAAGTCCCTCTTTAATAATTCGATCAAAGTTAGGTGTAATGCCGTAGTTATTCCCTGCTAAAGCATCAATATATTTATAGCTCCAGCTTTCTAATAATATGATAACAACATTAAGATTATTTCCATACTGGTGATTAAATTTTTGCTGGAAAGAGTATTTTTCACTTTGTTGATATAGCCCCATCTCTTTTGCCTGTTTTTTAAGAACAGCCGGATTATAAAAAGCATGCGAGACTGAAGGTCGGTTATCAAATGAGCGTAATGCACTGTATGCGCCATTTAAGATGAGATTACCCTGAGTTGGATTGCCTGTTACAAAAGCATTAATAACGTGAATATTTTTGCGTTGAATTCCACCACGAAAACCAATCGCTAATACAAAAAAAACTAAAGTGAAAATAGCAACTCGTTTGCCTGGACTGGAAGAAGCGTGAGTTTCAGTTAACAACTCTTTTGGAAATGCTTTTTTCCAGAGCAAAGCAAGCAGAGCAGCAAAACTAGTAAAACCTAACAAAGCTAATTTGTAACTACTTAAACCCATTTGCACAATAAATAAGGTGTCATACATGATTAAACGTAATTCTTGGGTTATATGACGTTTTACATAGGCATAATACGCAATATCAGCTGCGAGCAAGAAACAAATGGCAATAATGATGGGTAAGCAAATCCAATACCAAAAGCGTAGCCATTTTGGATTTTCGGCCCATTTTAGCGGCAAGTTAATCATTAAGATGGGGAAAAGAAAAATAATACAGGCTAAAGCGACGTCGAAGCGTAAACCGTAAATAAAAGCCTGAAAGATCTCAAAAATAGACAGAGCTGAAAACTCATCATAGTAGGTGATGAGTAGAATCCCACGAAACAAGGTGAATAGCCCCAGGGCTAAGAATATAAGAATTAGGCTGAGTTTAACGCGTGACATTTGATTGATAGTTTATTAAAAATTAGTATGAGTCCAGTAAAGCTATATCCTATACGAAGTGAGCAGTTGTGTGAATGCAATACGACTTTTATTTCGGGTTTTGTTGAATTAGCATTATAATAACCTGCCGTTAACCTACATAAAAAATTATAAATAAATGAACTTTTCTGAATACCATAAAAAAGGCCAGCATATTCGCTACGATTCGGATATTTTTAACAATATTGATGATGTGAGTTTTAATTCCCGGGTCTGGGCGCAACGTAGTTCGATTGTGGGTTTTGCTGAAGGACGGGGTACTACTTTTTTTATTCAGCATCAGGGGCGAGATTTTGTTTTAAGACATTATCAGCGTGGTGGCTTGATCGCTAAAATATCGAAAGAAAAATATATTTGGCTGGGTTTACGGTTTTCACGACCATGGCGTGAATGGGTGTTACTGGAAAAAATGCTGGAAAAAGGATTGCCTGTACCTGTTCCTGCAGCAGTAAAAATGCAAAGAGAAGGGTTGTTCTATACTGCAGATATAATGATGCATCGAATTCCTCATTCGAGAACATTAATGCATATATTAATGACAGAAGAACTTAGTGAAGGTTACTGGATTGCGATAGGTAGCATCATTAGACGTTTCCATGAAGAAGGCATTTATCACGCAGACTTAAATGCAAACAATATTTTAGTGGATGAAGGTGGCCGATGTTATTTGATTGATTTTGATCGCTGTGGAATTCGTAAGCCTAATCTAAAATGGCAAAAAGAAAATTTATTAAGGCTAAAGCGTTCGTTAAATAAAACATCTAATAACGAAGATGTTTTTTATTTTTCAGAAAATAACTGGCGTTCTTTATTACGTGGTTATGGTTGGGACGATTTAGATTAAAATAGGAAGTTTGAACATAATAGGACTTTACTTTTCATTTCTAGATATTGCACTTAAAATGGAAGTAAAAAATACAAAGTATGTCATAGGGAAAATAGAGTGCAGCGTATTTCCCACAATAGCACTTATTAGGATTGATGTAGCAAAAACGATACTAAGGTTTCGGTAAAATTTAGATTTGATATTAATTTTGTATAGGCTATATACCAAATATAGAATCAACATAAGACCTATGATGCCTAATTGAACAGCATGTTGTATATACATACTGTGGTAATCAATATCCCCTTTATCAGGAATGTTTTTATATAGAGTTACGTTATATTTATGAGCATATTTTTGCATACCTTTTTTTTCATCGCCTATTCCTGTACCTAATAATAGATTATCTTTAAAAACGTTCGCTCCCATCATCCATAGGGATACTCGTATGCCGAAGCTTTGACTATAGTCCTGATTAGTAAATGTTTTATGGATATCATTGTATGCCTGTTCTCCACGCGATTGAAAAACAGGGCTGACATTATAGGCAACAGTGACAATACCTATCACTAAAAGTGAAGCAATCATCACTCCTTTAATCTTATTATTGAAGTTAAGATATAAAAGTAAAAATATTGATATTATAAAAACAACCTGTCCTGTACGTCCTCCATTAAGAAATAAATTTGATGTGGTAGTTAAAAAGTAGAAAAAATAAAATATTTTATATTTGTTATCTTCAGTGAAGAATATTCTATTAAGTAAAATCATAGAAGTGAATGATAAAAATACACTATAGTCTATGTGATTCATGAAGGGGGCAGGGTCGTTAGCTGGAATATTGTTGTATTGTATTATCTCAAAGAAAATCAAATAAGAAAAAATCTCACTTATTAACATTCCAAGCAAGAAACCCGTAAAGACGGACTTAATGTATTTTGTATTGAATGCCAGATAGATAATAGGTATAAGTAAAAAGTGATAATATTTTTTTAAGTATGTCAGGGCAAAAGTTTTATCGTCTGACCAAATAACTGAAATCAAACTTAATAGCAAGAATAAGCCTAAAACGATAATGGTTTTTGAGTTTTTTAATTCGGAAAAATCAACAGAAATTTTTCCTTTAAAATAACCAATTAAAAAAGAAAATACGATTAAGTGTTCAAATAAAACTATACCGGCGATAGTAATAGGTAGTACAAATGCATAAGCTATTATGAGGTAGTTGAAATATTTGTCAAAAGTAAGGTTTTTCATTGTTGTATATTTTCTTAATGTGTTTAATTAATTATATGTTTTGATCTGTGGTATGGCTTAGCAAAGATTTATAGTATTTTTTAACATTATTATTTTCTTTTATCAATATTTGGGTGTTTTTTTCTAATTCACTTTTATAGTGGTTGTTTTCCAGAAGTTGATTAAATACATCATGTAATGTTTTTTTATCGCATTGTGTTCCGGCATTATATTGAATAAATATTTCTGCTTCATCTTTAAAGTTACTCATATCCGGCCCAAAAACCACGGCTTTGCCAAGTTGTGCAACTTCTAAAATATTATGTCCGCCTTTTTCTACGAAAGAACCACCCATTAAAACAAATTCTGAGCCAGCTATAAACTGTTTAAGTTCACCTATGGTGTCGGCGATATAAATATCGGTTGTGTTTGTGACGGGTTCTTTTTTGCTGCGGACAGCAATATTTAAATTAAAACGTTTCAGTTGACTCAGTATGTCTGATAATCGGTTGGGATGTCGGGGGACGATGACGAGCAAATGATTTTCATGTTTTGATTTTAACCATGCTTCTACGATGATGTGTTCCTCATCTTCACGGGTAGAGGCGGCGAGGACATAGGGTCTGTTTAAATCAATGGGTGTAATTTCCTGCTCGGTTGGGGCTGAGAATTTTATATTTCCCAATACTTCAATTTTATTTTCGTTTAATCCAAGTTCAATAAAGCGAGATCGATCTGTTTCAGAACGTGCATAAACGGTTGTTACTAACGGTAATATTTTTGCATAAATATTTTTTAGCCAGTTTTTTGCGTGTAGTGTTTTTTCAGAAATTCGACCATTGATAATAATTAACAGGATGTTTTTTTTATTAGCCTGAGTATAAAGATTTGGCCAGAATTCAGTTTCTACGATAAAAATAGATTGAGGGTTTATTTTGTTAATAAGCCGTTTTACCATCCAGCTATAATCTAAAGGAAAATAACAATGCTGAACATTTTCAGGTAATTGTTGTTTTGCAACGGTAGCACTGGTTGTTGTGTTGCTACTAAGCGTAATCGGTAGCCCAGGTTTTTCTTTATGTATTTTTTTAATTAATGGAATAACCGCATTGACTTCACCAACTGAAGCCGCATGAATCCAGATTCCATTGGGTTTAATTTTTGAGTTAAAAGATAATGCGAATCGCTGTAAAAAATAACGAAAATCAAACGCACGAAAACTTTGCCATAATGTATAAAAAACTAGAGGGATAAAAATTAAAAATAATAAAAGTTTATAGCGCCACATAATTATTCTAATAAAATCCTTTTTCACCTTCGGGGCGTGTTTTAAAACGACGGTGTGCCCATAGATATTGTTCAGGTGTTTGTTTTATTTGTTCTTCAATAGCATGGTTTACTGCAGTTGCATCGGCGAGTTCATTTTCACCTGGGAAGTTTTCTAATGCGGCACTAAATCGCATTGTGTAACCAGAACCCTCTTTATTGCGCGCAACATAAAATGGAACAACGGGTGCCCCCGTTAATTTCGCTAAGCGTTGAGTCGACAATAATGTACTGGTCATCACATTCATAAACGGTGCAAAAATAGAATCCTTTTGCCCAAAATCCTGATCGGGGGCAAACCAAACCACATTACCCTCTTTAATGTTTCGCACTATATCGCGCAAGTTTTTATGCTTAATTAACCCCGAGCAATTTTGTAAACGCTTGTGCTGTATAAACCATTCGAATAACTCATTGTTAGAACGTTTGTACACAACTTTAAGGTTATCAATATTTTTATTCAGAAAGGTACCGGCAATTTCCATAGTAGTAAAATGACTGACCAGCAAAATAACACCTTTGTTTTTAGCCAGTGCAGCGTTGAGGTTTTCCAGACCTTCTATTTTATGCAGCGCCATTATCTTTTCGCGCTTTCCCCACCAACTTAACGATATTTCAAAAATGGCCATAATGCTTGAAACAAATACATCCAGCGCAAGCTGCTGTTGTTGTTCTTTAGATTTTTCAGGGAAGCAGAGTTTGATATTTGTATCGATAATGTGTCGCCTTCTCTTCGCCAGTGGAAAAAACACCGACCCTAAAAAACGACTCAATCTTAACATTAACGAATAAGGCAAAAATGAAAAAGCGCTTAGTATCGCGATACCCAGCCATGCCCCCCAGTATTTTGGTGCATAAAGCTTTAAAGGGAGTTTGCTGTTATCCATAAACCTTAATATCGTTTCATTGTTGTGTCGACATCTTCTGCCCACTGCTCAACACCACCATCAAGATTGGTAATGTGTTTAAATCCTGCCTGTTCCATATAATAACCCATTTGCCGACTTCGTATTCCATGATGGCAAATCATTATTATGTCTTGCTGTGGATCTAACGTGTTCATTTTTGAAGGTAGTTCACCCATTGAAATAAGTGTTGAACCCTCTATATGGCAATACTCAAATTCCCATCGCTCACGCACATCTAAAAGCAATGGATTGCTATCGGTTTGAGTTAAATACTCATGTAATTGTTTAGCAGTGAAATGTCGCATAGAAAATATAACCAATAAAAAAAGCCTGCTAAGAATAACAGGCTTTCATCGTTAGATAAAAAATACAGTCGTTTTATAAAACAAACCGCTCAGGTTCTGCCGCATTGGTTAATGCCGGAATATTTGTTTCAAGCAACACCTCGTGTGTCCACTCATTATCCTTAACGCGCGTAATTAAAATCGCCTCCATCGCTGGCGCATCACCCACTATGGCAAACAAGCGGCCACCAACATTTAAATTACGCTGAAATATTTCAGGCAAAATAGGCAGTGAACCGGTAATCGCAATCACATCGTACGGCTTCTGCTTGTCCCAACCTAAAGCAGCATCACCCACTTCATACGTGATATTGGTAATTTGATGCGCATTGAGCTTCTCTTCAGCTAGTTTTTGCATGTCAGCATCAATATCAACCGTAATAACATGGCGGGACTGGCTCGCGAGCAAAGCCGTAACATAACCGCTGCCTGTGCCAATTTCTAACACTTTATCCTGATCTTGCACTTGCAAGGCTTGCAGCATGTAAGCCTCCAGTTTGGGGGTTAACATTTGCTGGCCATTACCTAGCGGGATACTCATATCGGTAAAAGCAAAATCTTTGTAGTCAGCAGGGACAAAGTCCTCACGTGGCAGACGTTGCAGCAGTTCTAAAACTTTATCATCACGTACGTTCCAGGGCTGGATTTGCTGCGCAATCATATTGTGTCGTGCTTCTTCAAAATTCAGTACGGTCATACTCCACTTCCCAAAATTCTATGATTATTAATAGGCCGAATAGATTAAGCACTTTAAAGTTCTGTCGCAAGCAACATAAGCTAATTTACTCTTTAAATTCACCATTGGGGTATAAGCCCCATTTATATGAGATTGGAGCAGAAAACCTACAAATCTAAATGATAATAATTATCATTTTTGCAAATATCGTTTTTTGAAGGTTTTAAAATGAAAGGGATTGATGGAACAAAATAGCGCTAATTAGAGTAGCGTATTTATGTAGTGACATCATTATCAGCAGCAGAAAGCTTTAATGAAGTAATTAAAAACGCCACCCTATTAGGCCAATTTCGCCCCGGTTATATTTCAGTTACCCTTGATGTAGCTGGCTCAAAAACAACGATAGGTGCGACTTTTAGCGGAGAGAAAATTGAAAACAGCCAAGTGGAATCGTTTTCAATTCGCCATTGCGCCTTATTTTTCAGAAAAACTCGATGCCTCAAGTGTGATAATGCCAAAGGTGAACTTACTGGCGATTTTATTGACACAACAAGGATTCCTTTGCCTATCTGGGTGAAGCCTATGTGAACTACGAGTGGAACAATGGTGGCGTACGATACGTTTTAGTTTTTTCTTTATTCGTTTGAGACTAAAATAAGTTTGGTATTTAGCATTCGATACTTTCCACATTTTTGCTTATACTTGGCCTCAATGAAACGACTACACTTCATCATTCTTACTGCTACTTTACTACTCAGCCAGTGGGGCAGTATTGATCATGCCTATCATGCACATAAGCCGGGTGAAGTCTGTGACTATTGTATCGGTGCGCATTCACTTGATCACGCAGTAATCAATACGGATCAATCCGTTGCTGTCGTTAAACAAACACCCGTTCAGGAAGAACAAAGCCAAACCTCCTTCACAAAAACGTTTACCCGTTACTACGCCGCTCGCGCTCCTCCTCGTTTTATCCAAATCTCACAAACACTTTAATCTTGCCGTTATGTAACGGCAGTTAAGTTTTAACGATCGTGATTTATACGAGGAAATGTTGCATGAAAAAAAAATCGATATGTTTAGGCGTAATGATATTCGCCTGTATTACACCAGTCAGCTTTGCCGCTAACCAAACCAGCTTTAATCCTGATATTAGCCTGATACTTGATGGCCGTTATGGCAGTTATCAAAATTCAACGGCTTATGCTTTGCCCGGTTTTATGTTGGGTGGAGAAGCATCGCGAGGTATACAAGGTTATCACCTTGGTCATAATGAACTCAGCTTTAGCTCAAATGTAGATGATATGTTTTATGCCAAGTTAATCGCAGCCATTGCTGATCATGAAGGCGTGACGGAAGTTGAACTTGAAGAAGCCTTTATTGAAACACAATCACTAGGTAACGGGCTTGGCGTTAAAGCCGGTCGCTTTTTTTCAGACCTGGGTTATCTCAATAATCAGCATGGTCACGCCTGGGACTTTATGGACGCACCGCTCATTTACCGAGGCTTATTTGGTGATCAAGTGAATGATGATGGTGTGCAGGTTAGCTGGTTAGCACCAACCGAAACGTATTTTAAAGTTGGTATTGAAGCAACGCGTGGTGAACGTTTTCCATCAGGTGGTGCGGCAAATGCCGGACGTGGTTCAAATGTGATCTTTGCAAAGTTCGGCGGTGATGTCGGCGTGAGTAACGCATGGCAACTTGGTTTTTCACACTTGGCAGCAGATATAAACGGCCGTGCGGTAAATTCTACAACTACCGAAATCCCAACCTTTTATGGCACCAGCAAAGTGAATGCGATTGATTTTGTCTGGAAATGGTCACCGAATGGTAATAACCGTGAACGTAACCTGAAAATTCAGGCGGAGTATTTAGAGCGTAATGAAAGTGGACGAATTGATGTGGTAAACAGCAGTCCTTTGGGAACTTCAACCTATCAGGGCAAACAAAGTGGTGCTTATGCACAAGTGATTTATCAGTTTATGCCACGCTGGCGCATAGGTTATCGCTATGACCAACTTCAGGCGAACAACACTGGCTCAAACAGCACCGTGTTAGGTAAAGCGGGTTTAAATGTTAACGGTCATACACCTGAACGTTCAACCGTAATGCTGGATTATTCACACAGTGAATACAGCCGCATTCGTTTTCAGTATGCCAAAGATAATTCATACAACGACAGTGATAATCTTTTCTTTGTGCAATACATCGTGACAATAGGTGCGCATGGCGCACACAGTTTTTAAGGAAAAAGCACATGAAAAAATTTATAAAATTATTTTTAACCGCAATGATGTTGCTTATGGCAATACCTGCCACGGCAGCTTTAACTGTTTTTGCCTGTGAACCGGAGTGGGCTTCATTGGCAAATGAGTTGGGTGGTGAACGGGTAAAAACATATTCAGCCACTACCGCTTATCAAGACCCGCATCATATTGAAGCGCGTCCTAGTTTAATTTCGAAAGTGCGTCGTGCCGATTTATTGATCTGCAGTGGCGCCGAGCTGGAAATCGGCTGGCTACCTTTACTGCAACGACAGGCTGGTAATGCCAAAGTTATGCCCGGTCAGCCGGGTTACTTTGAAACCTCCACTTTGGTGAAACGTTTGGAGATTCCGGATAAAGTTGATCGGTCAATGGGGGATGTACATGCCTCGGGCAATCCTCATATACATCTGGATCCAAGACGTATACAAACCATCGCAATCGCACTAAACGCAAGACTTGCGGATATTGATCCGGCAGGTAAAGCGTATTATCAACAACGTTTTGTTGATTTTACTCAGCGCTGGCAACAGGCGATAAAAAAATGGCAAAAACAGGCGGCTTCATTAAAAGGCACGCGCATTGTTGTTCATCATCATGACTGGGTGTATTTGTTTGACTGGTTAGGAATCGAAAATGCCGGTGCACTTGAACCCAAACCCGGGTTACCCACAACGGCCGGTCATCTCGTGGCATTAAAGCAATCATTACAGTCGAACCCGGCAAAAATGATTATTTATACCGCCTATCAAAATCCACGAGCAGCTAAACGCTTTTCTCAAATGAGTAAGCTTCCTGCTGTTGAGTTACCGTTTACGGTGGGGGGTGCAGAGGGTGTTAATGATCTGTTTAGTTTGTTTGACGTGACTATTCAACGATTAGTCGATCAAAATTTAATGGATGCTAAATAATGAACTGGTCTGCCATAGACTTAAGTATCCTCGGCCCGGCATTGCTTGCCGGGTTGCTGGTTACTGCAACGCATGTCCCGTTTGGTCAACGGGTATTAAAACGCGGCATTATTTTTCTTGATCTTGCCATTGCACAGGTTGCAGGTCTGGGCATCATTACCGCATACAGTTTTAACTGGGAGCCCGGTGGCTGGCAGGTTCAACTTGTTGCGTTTAGTGCCGCCATCCTCGGCGTATTGTTTCTAAACTTTAGTGAACAACGCTGGCCACAAATTCAGGAAGCCATTATCGGCTCACTGTTTGTTTTAGCTTCCAGTGGTAGCATTTTATTACTTGCAACAAATCCACATGGCGGCGAACAACTTAAAGAACTATTAGTCGGGCAAATTCTTTGGGTGAGTTACGAACAAATTATTCCTGTTACAATTTTATACGCAGCAATATTGGGATATTGGTTTATATTTTCTAAGCGCGCATCATCAATGCACTTTTATTTATTATTTGCGTTAACCATTACCGCATCAGTACAACTGGTTGGTATCTACCTGGTGTTTGCAAGTTTAATCCTGCCTGCTCTGGCTATTCGAAACACTTCCAAATTTACACTGGGATATGGTTATCTTATTGGGACAACAGGTTATTTGCTTGGACTTATATTTGCCGCAGTAATGGATTTGCCGGCAGGGGCAATGATAGTATATAGCATAGCAATATCGGCACTGGCTATTGGTTACTTACTCTCAAGACAAAACTAAAAAGAAAAAAAGGCGATAACTGGAAAGTTATCGCCCTTTTAATCTTTAACTATAGCTGAATAAAAAGAAAGGTTTTATAGCTCACCAGACTCCTCAAGATCCGTTATCCAGTAAATACCTTGACCCGTAAACGGACAATCTGCACATCGAAGTTCTTCCAGTAATGAGCGCGCCCGATCATCTGGCAGAAGTACATCTACACGAACCTGGGGTACATAACCGACGACTTTATCCCTGGCAGATAAAAAGGGATCATGTTCAAGTTGCATACTGTGCTGCTCAATATGACTGAACATAAAAGTCTCCACTTGTAAATTTCGCAGGCAGTCAGCTAACTCCATTTGCAGCGACGAATGCAGGACCATAGATAATTTTTTCATGACTGTTTCTCCGCATTTTTTTCCATTTTTTCTTCAAGCCAGGCATATAGCGTTGGCAATAAAATTAAAGTGAGTAAGGTGGAGCTAAACAGACCGCCGATCACCACAACCGCTAAAGGTTGTTGCAATTCAGAGCCCGGGCCCGTTGCTACCAGCAAAGGCAGCAAACCAAAACTGGCTATCATGGCCGTCATTAACACGGGTCTTAATCTCCGTTCAGCACCTTGCCTAACAGACTGCTGAATACTCAAACCACTTTGCCTTAGTTGGTTGAAGTAACTCACCATAACCACACCGTTCAATACCGCAACACCAAATAAAGTGATGAAGCCAACGGATGCGGGCACGGACAGATATAAACCCGAGAGGTATAAGCTAACAACACCACCAATCATAGCGAAAGGAATATTCATAATAATTAGCCCCGCCTGTGACAAGGAACGGAAAGTGGTAAACAACATGAAAAAGATAAGCACAATGGCAATCGGTACAACCAGGCTAAGTCGTTGCGCAGCACGTTGCTGGTTTTCAAACTGTCCACCAAAAGTAACGTAGTAACCCGGTGGTAATTTCACCTTACTTTCAATACTGCTGCGCACTTCATCAACAAAACTAACCACATCGCGAGCATCAACATTCGACTGTATAACAACCTGACGTTTGGCAGACTCCCGAATAATTTGTACTGGTCCATCGACAACACTAATTTTTGCCAGAGTCCCTAATGACACTTTGTTTCCATTTGGCAAAGTCACCAGCATTTTTTCGATAGCGTCAGGTGAGGTTCGATACTTTTCATCGTAACGCATAAGAACACCCACTCGGCGATTGTTCTCAAGCAGTTCGGTTATCACTCGTCCGCCAACAGCGGTTTCTACCAGTTGGTTTATGTCTTCAACATTAACGCCATAACGGGAGATAACTTTCTGATGAATATCAATTTGTAAATATTTCTGACCTGAAATATTACCGCGAAATACATCGACAGCACCTTTAATATTGTTGACCAGCTTTTCAATCTCGATGGCTTTTTGTTCCAGTACTTTAAGATCATCACCATAAAGTTTTATCGCCATGGCAGAACGTACACCCGTTAACATTTCTGATACACGCATATCAATCGGTTGACTGAAGGCGTAATCAATATTGTCAAAGCGGGACAATTTTTCACGCAAATTTTCCTGGAATTCATGTAGTGAAATCGTCCACTCTTCACGAGGTTTAGTGACCAGAAAATTATCGGTCTGATTTAATCCCATTGGATCCATTCGTAACTCATCAGCACCGGTACGCGAAGTAACACCAATGACTTCAGGTAATTCCATCATCGCTTTTTGAATCGGTGCATCCATCTCTAAAGATTTTTCCAGCGTAATGCTGACATCTTTTTCCAAAAGAATAACAGTGTTTCCTTCATCCATGATCGGCATAAATTCTTTACCTATAAAAGGGAACAATGAGAGCGCAGCAATCAGAGCAACAAGGGCAATCGTTACTGCCGTTTTTCTTTTGTTTAATGCCCAGTTCATCACTGGCAGGTAAATAGATTTCAATCCTTGCATCAGTTTGCCTTCGGACTCTTCAGCATGTTCATGCGTTTTCATCATAAAGCTGGCCAGCACAGGTATCACCGTTAATGAAAGTATTAATGAACCGATCAGTGCGAAGGTAATTGTAATCGCCAGGGGTGAAAACATTTTTCCTTCCAGTCCTGTCAGGCTGAATATAGGTAAGAAAACCGCAATAATAATTAATATGCCAGAAATAACCGGTGTTGATACTTCAAGTACAGCACGGTAAACCAGGTGCAAACGGCTCACACCTTTGCTGGCATTGCTAAACTGTGTATGAATATTTTCAACCACAACAACAGCAGCATCTACCAGGATACCAATCGCAATCGCCAGGCCACCTAACGACATCAGGTTGGCAGAGACGTTGAACAAGCTCATCATAATAAAGGTGAACAACACGGACAAAGGCAGGATCACTGCAACAGTCAATGCACTGCGAATATCACCAAGCATAACAATCAACACCAGCAATACCAGTATGACTGCTTCACCCAATGCTTTTTCAACTGTCCATACCGCTTTTGTTATTAAATCAGTACGATCATAAAATGGTTCAATCGTTACACCTTCAGGTAAAATATTTTTTAAAGATTCCAACGCAACCTTTGTTCCTTCGACTGCGCGTAAACTATTAGCGCCTTTACGTAACAGCACCAGGCCGGTAACAACTTCGCCATCACCATTTGCGGTGACTGCACCGTAACGTGTCATACTGCCGTTTCGGACTTCTGCCACATCACTGATGTGCACAGGAACACCATGACGGGTTCGTACCGTAATGTTTTTAATGTCGTCCATGTTATTCAGCTTGCCAACCGTACGCACCAGTAACACTTCATTGTTTCTGTTAATACGATCGCCACCCGCATTTCGATTATTACGAGATAGCGCCCGTTCAATTTGATCGATGCTTATGCCGTGTTGAACCAGTGCGTCAGGTTTAATAACCACTTCATAGTTACGCACTTCACCGCCAAGTGAATTAACCTCAGCAACGCCTTCTACCTTGCGTAAATGCGGCCGGATAACCCAGTCCTGTAAACTACGTAATTCCTGGTTAGTATAGTTTTCACCAATGATGCGATACATAAAGATCTCACCAAGTGGTGTTGTAATAGGAGCAAGACCACCTTCGACACCGTCAGGTAATGAATCCCAAACCTGGTTAAGACGTTCGGTCACCAAACTACGCGCCAGGTAAATGTCTGTTGCATCATTGAAGTCGACAACAATGACACTCAGTGCATATTTTGTTGTTGAACGAAGCACCGTTTGTCCCGGGATTCCTTGCATCTCCATTTCAATAGGAAAGGTGATACGTTGTTCAACTTCTGACGGCGACATACCGTTTGCTTTGATAATAATCTGCACCTGGGGTGATGAAATATCAGGGAAGGCATCAATCGGTAAATTTTTAAACGACCAGATACCTGCTGCTGAAATACCAAGAGCAAGCAAAACAATCATGAGTCGTTGTACAAGAGCAAAACGTAAAATTGCAGCTATCATTTTATAGTACTCCTGTATTAAAACGAGCAGCTTGAACATGAATACCAGAGATCATTTGCCCTGCAAATAATTTAACATCCGCCAGTTCAGTATGTGCTTGATAGAGCAGTTCCAAATAGCGCAAGCGGGCTTCGAAGTAAGTATTATTCGCATCAATTAATGACAATATATTTAATTCACCACTAGTAAAACTCTTGTTGGTTAAGTCGAGCATTTTTTTCGCAGGTCGTAAAACTTTTTGTTGATAGGTCGTCGCTTGTTCAACTACATGTCCCAAATGAGTAATGCTACGTCTCAAATTGATTTGTAGCTCACGTTTTAAACGTTGTAGTTCTATGTTCTGCTGGCTCACACGATAATTCGCTTTACTAACCGCAGTGCTGGTGCGGCTGGATAAAGGGATTTGAATTTTAAACATAATGCCTAAGACATCATTACGACCACCGATAAAATTTTCTTGTGAATGACTCAGGCTAATCGTCGGGTCTTCCATCTGACTACTACGTGCAACACCAATTGCGTGATTCGCTGCAACTAACTGTTGTTGTTGACTCGATAATTGCGGGTGCACATCCTGCAACGCGAGTAACTGATTAACATCCGGCATCGTGATGGTAGGTTGTAAAGCTGAAACAGTTGTTACCTTTTCCGATTCAACACCCAGTAACTTGGTAAACTCAGTCAGAGCTTCATGGTATTTACCTTCAGCATTACTAGCAGACTGATTTGCTTCTTCACGAATAATCGTTAAACGCATTTTCTCCAAAGGCGTTAAGTAACGCACGATCGCCCCTTTTTTATTTGTTCGGGTTTTTTTTCTGAGTTCATCAGCAAGCTGTAAACGTTTTTCTGCCAACGATAATCGCGCAGAGGCAAACTGGAACTGATGAAATACTTTAGAGACGCGATTCTGCAATAATAGTGATAAATAAATCTGAGAAAATTCACTTGCCTTCAGGTTTGCATCCGCAACGGACTGTTGATACCTGGTGCGAGAGAACGGAAGTGCCTGGCTGATAGTAACATCGGTAAGGTCGTAACCACCTGCACCATCATCTTTGCCCAGTTTGTTATCAACACGAAACTCAATGCTAGGGTCGGGCCACATGCCAGAGAGAATGACATCCTCCCGGCGTTCGCCAATTTCAGCCATTGATTTTTTTAATTCAGGTGCGACAGATATTGCCTGCTGTACACTCGATTTCAGTGTCCATTGTTGGGCAAAAGATAGCGGCGCCACTAATAATAAAGGCACTAGTAATAGTGCTGAGGGTGCTTTAGAAAACATTTTATAAACTCCGTTATCGAACATTATTGTTCGATATAGAACAAAAAACCGACAGATATAATCTGCAGATAGTTAAATAAGAAAAAGCCGGAGTTTATAGAGGAGGGGCACGCAATGGCGGTGTGCCATGAAATAGAAGAGTGGGTAATCGCGCATTAATTTCGCGTATTCGGGTAATAAACGAATGACGGACATATAACGCAAACAAAGCGATAAGCAGGAAAATTGCGATAGCGTTGAAGCTGTTATATTTAGTTTTTAAAGCGCCATCCGGACTGACTTTTATTTCTTTATCAATGCCAGAAGATAAAAAACCAGAAGAAATAGAGCTAATTGAAACGGCAGCGCCATGCTCGGCGGTGGCTGCCGTTTCCAGGGTATGAATGTGTAATTCGATGGATGTCAGAAACAGCAAAGCGCTGATCAAATACATGATCATAATCTTTATAGAAAGCTGTTTTTTAGAGCTAAAGAACATTAAATCTTTTCCCTGTATCTGTTCGAACAATCTGACATAAAAATTGATATGCAGTAAATAGGGGCTAATTGATTTTTTTCAAGCCCACCACTCACGGTTTTTATAGCGTAGGATGTGACAGCACTTTTTCTCAAAAGTTTTTAATTTAGAGAAAAATTTTGAAACGACACGGGATTGCAAATTTTAACAGATAATCATTTGTGTCTGGATATTCTCACTAGTGTTTGTAGTAGTAATCAGTCTTCTGTTTAAAACAGGCCCTAAAAAAGGGAGATTACAATAATCTCCCTTTTTTAAATAAAGTCGAAAAAAATTACAAAATAAATTCTTTATAAAAGCCTTTGCCGCCTTGTAATACTTATAACAAGTGCGATCATTACAATGGAATACGATGGGTTTATTTGTTTTATTACGTAGCGCTTTCACCATGTCAGGAAATTTTTTACAGGCAATCGTTACGCTTATGACTGGTTGGCTGTTAAAAGGAAAGTAATAAGCGTATTGTCTGGGGCGATTTAATAGGGAAAGAGAGCTAGAAATGGAAGAACAACAGGAAATCCAAAAAAAGAGCAAAACCCTGCATAAATCGTCATTGATTTTGGGCATTTTACGCTTAGTTTTCAGATATTTAGGTGCTGTATTCCCGGGACTAATCGGGCGTTGGGCTTATTCACTCTGGTTTAAAACCCACCGCTTATCCAAACTGCCACAAAGAGAACAACACTGGCAACGCTCTGCCAGCATAATCCAAACGGTTAACGTCAGTTGTGAGTCAATTGAAATGAATCTTCTTCCGGTGATGACCTATTATTGGGAAAATACCGACAAAAGCGCGCCGCTGGTCATGTTGATTCATGGCTGGACAGGACGCGGTAGCCAGATGGGAGCATTAGCTCAGGCATTGCAAAAAAATGGTTTCAGAGTGCTGGTGTTTGACAATCATGCCCACGCCCAAACGCCAGGTAACGATTCCACCATCTTCAAACAAAGCGAAGTTCAACAGGCGCTGGAAGAAAAATTTGGCCCTATCTATGCCATCGTGGCGCATTCTTTTGGAGGCATGATCACGCCATATTCATTAAGTCAGGGCATGGAAACACAAAAAGTGGTCTGTATCAGCCCGCCTGCGCGTTTTAACTTTTTATTAGAACGCTTTAGCCAGAGCTTACGCCTGCCAACAAGCATACAGGACTACCTGGTCACCCGTTTTAAAGAGGAATATGGTGACGACTTGCTTGAACGAGTGTCTTCCAACAACACCAGCCAACATTTAGGGCATATTCCCGCGTTGATTATTCATGACGAAGACGATGAAGACGTCCCCATCAGCGAAGGTGAAATCCTGCACCAGTCATGGCCAAATTCAGCGCTAATAAGAACAAAAGGTTTGGGCCACCGCAGGATTCTTTATAATGCTCAAGTTATTGAAAATGTTGTTAATTTTCTGAAATAGCGTAATACCAGTACCCATTTTACGGTTGCAATATAAAAGCCTATCCAGTACCTTGAGTCTTCGACCGCCGGGGGTGCCAGATTTTGACTTTTCGCCCCCTCTCCCACTGGGAGAGGGCAGGGGTGAGGGAACAAAAACAGGCTGAGACACACCCTAAGATGTAATGACCTGATCCAGATAATACTGGCGTAGGGAAGGCGAAAAGAGTTATCCCAAACTATGCGCGGTCGTCCGATTTACTGAATTTAATAATAGGACAGCACCCATGAGCGCAATCCCAGAAGATTTTATTAGCAAAACCACCCAATTATCAGAAGACGTGACCAAGCCATTTTCCGGCTCAAAAAAGATCTACGTCACCGGTTCACGCCCCGATATTCGTGTGCCAATGCGAGAAGTTGAAACCACTGCAACGCTCACAGATAAAGGCGAAGAAGCCAATTTACCCATCACCGTATATGACACATCTGGCCCATATTCAGACCCTGAAGTGAGCATTGACTTACTCAAAGGCCTAGACGACGTGCGCGCGACGTGGATTGAAGAGCGTGGCGATACCGAACAACTTTCAGGCCCAAGTTCAGAATTTGGCACCACACGCCAAAATGATCCAGAGCTTGCCAAACTCCGTTTTGAGCATATTCGTGACCCGCGCAAAGCAAAAGCAGGCAAAAACGTCAGCCAAATGCATTACGCCAGAAAAGGCATCGTGACCCCAGAAATGGAATACGTCGCCATTCGTGAAAACAACAAATTAGCTGAAATGCGTGCCGATCCTGCTTATGAAATGTTATTGCGCCAGCAACAAGGCGAGCCTTTAGGCGCTAATATTCCAGACCTCGTAACACCCGAATTCGTGCGTGATGAAATCGCCGCCGGTCGCGCCATTATCCCTGCGAACATTAATCACCCGGAACTCGAGCCAATGATCATCGGCCGTAACTTCCGCGTAAAAGTAAACACCAACATCGGTAACTCAGCACTGGGTTCATCGATAGATGAAGAAGTAGAAAAAATGGTCTGGTCAGCACGTTGGGGTGGCGACACTCTTATGGACTTATCTACCGGTAAAAACATTCATGAAACTCGCGAATGGATTTTACGTAACTCACCCATGCCAATTGGTACTGTGCCTATTTATCAGGCATTAGAAAAAGTAAACGGCAAGTCAGAAGACCTCACCTGGGAACTGTTCCGTGACACGTTAATTGAACAAGCCGAGCAAGGCGTCGATTACTTCACCATTCATGCCGGTGTGCGTTTGCAATATGTACCGTTAACCGCAAACCGTTTAACCGGTATCGTCAGTCGTGGTGGTTCTATCATGGCCAAGTGGTGTCTCGCGCATCATGAAGAAAGTTTCCTTTACACTCACTTCGAAGAAATTTGTGAAATCATGAAAGCCTATGATGTAAGTTTCTCACTCGGTGATGGCTTACGCCCGGGTTGTATTGCAGACGCAAACGACGCCGCGCAGTTTGGTGAGTTAGAAACTTTAGGTGAGCTCACCAAAATCGCATGGGAACATGACGTACAAGTGATGATCGAAGGCCCCGGTCATGTGCCATTGCAAATGATCAAAGAAAACATGCAAAAAGAACTCGACGATTGCTTCGAAGCGCCGTTCTATACCTTAGGACCCCTCGTGACAGACATCGCCCCCGGTTATGATCACATCACAAGTGCCATCGGTGCCGCCAACATTGGTTGGTACGGAACCGCCATGCTTTGTTATGTCACACCAAAAGAACATTTAGGCCTGCCAAATAAACAAGACGTACGTGATGGCATCATCACTTATAAGTTAGCAGCACACGCGGCAGATTTAGCAAAAGGTTTCCCCGGCGCACAAGTACGAGACAATGCATTATCAAAAGCCCGTTTTGAATTCCGTTGGGAAGATCAATTTAACCTAGGGTTAGATCCAGAACGCGCCCGTGAATACCACGACGAAACCATGCCGAAAGAAGCGCATAAAGTCGCGCACTTCTGTTCCATGTGTGGGCCGAACTTCTGTTCAATGAAGATCACGCAAGACGTTCGTGATTACGCTGCGAAGTTAGGTGTAACCGAAGACGAAGCGTTGAAGAAAGGTATGCAAAGTAAGTCAGTTGAATTCAGAGAGAAGGGCGCTGAGGTTTATCTTAAAAACTAACCGTCATTGCGAAGCCTGCTTTGCAGGCTGTGGCAATCTCGCTCTTTAATTGAAGCCCGCAAATGCGGGCTTTTTTATGTCCTAAACTTGACGTGCCCCGCTGTACCGTCTAATGTTATAATATGATAAGAAGCTTCAAGGATCAGGGGCTAGAGCAGTGTTGGCGGGAAGGCCGATGCGGCAAGGTTCCAGCAAAACTACAGTATCGCGTATTGATGAAATTAGACTCAATGGACGCGGCAACCTGTATCGAGGATTTACGTAATCCCCCAGGTAATCGCCTGCATACGTTGCAAGGAAAAGATTTTGCAGGGCTTTGGGCAATCTCCATTAATGGCCCATGGCGGTTGGTGTTTAGGTATGAAGAAGGACACATCTATGACATCCAGCTGCTGCAGTATCACTGAGGTATAGAACAATGAATATGACAGAACGAAAACCTTTTACCCCCGGCGAAATTCTTGACGAAGAATTTATGCAACCTGCAGGATTAAATCAGGGCACACTGGCAGAAAAAATGGCAGTGCCACGTCGTCGTATTAACGAAATTATTCGAGGCCGACGTGCAGTAACACCAGACACTGCAATTCGGTTATCCAAAGTATTTAATATGACCCCGGAGTATTGGCTTAACTTACAAATGAAACTCGATTTGTGGGAAACCATTCACGATGCAAAAAAGCAAAAGGAATATGAGAAGTTAGGAGCGGCATAATGGATGAGATGCATGGCGCCAACACTTCGGCAATTGAAGTGACAAATGTCTCATCACAAAGAGCATATCCATTGGCCAGACTTAGATGTCGATTTATCAATGGAAATTATTCAGAACCCTGAAAGTTTTCCATTACAAGTGAAAACTTAGTTCGTCATTCTCGCGTAGGCGGGAATCCAGTTTTTTATGCGGCATTGTTATTGTTTGTAATGACCTTACCAATATCTTTATTCGTTACACCAAGCGCTAATAAAGATTTAATTAATAAATCTAAAGATACAGAACGATCACCTGTTTCCATTTTCGCTACACGGGACTGACTAGAATCAATTCGCTTGGCAAATTCTTTTTGCGTTAAGCGACTTCGAGTTCTTACTTCTTTTAAACTTTTAGCCAATTTAAGTTTAAGCTCAATGTAAGCGGCTTCTTCTTCAGACAACTCTAAGAAATCAGCAGCACTACCTACCTTCCAGCCTTTAGCTTCCAGTCTTTTTTGTTTAGCTGCTTTCATTGTCATACCTCTTAACTCTTTCTTTACATGTATCAATAATATGTTTTGGCGTGGTATTTGTTTTTCTCTCAAAAACTTCCAGTATCACAATCGCATCGGGATCAGTTCTATATACAATTCGCCAAATACAATGCTCATCAGTAATACGCAATTCATGACACCTTCGGCCAATAGTCGGCATAGGGCGAGATTGCGGCATTGATAATTTAATTCCTTGCTGTAATTGCCTCATTAGATAACCCGCTTCACGCCGAGCTTCCAGAGAAAATGGCGGTGTACCTACCTCACCATGCAACGAGACTATATCCTTGTCATTTGGGCTCATGAAATAAGTGTATGTCAGAATTGACATATTCGCAAGTAAGGCATATAGGTTATTTATAGTATATTTCGCTTATGCAGCGAGGCCAGAACGTTCGAAGAACGTTGGGTCATACTAGATGATGCTCGAAGGGCTTCTTAAGTGAAGTTAGGTGTGACCGAAGATAAAGCGTTGAAGAAAGGTATGCAAAGTAAGTCAGTTGAGTTTAGAGAGAAGGGTGCTGAGGTTTATCTTAAGAATTAAGAGTAAATAATAATCTTAATTAAAAAGGCCCGCTTATGCGGGTTTTTTTTATGTCATAAATAATAAAGGCCTAATTATCATGTGGTTATAGCTAGTATCTAAAGTAGTACTATCAATACATTCATCAACATTCATCAATTATTAAAATATTGATAAAAGAAGCATGTTGTTATAATATAATTATCAATAATGAGATAGTTGATAAATAACTATCAATTAGTTTTCTTTGAAATGGAGGCGCGACTCTTTATGAAGGTACCAATAAAACCAAAATCAATGGATGAATTATTTGATCTTCATACCCCTAAGTTAAAAGTGATTATGGAAAAATCAATTACTGCTACTCCTAATGGTCGTTATATGCATTGGGATCAATTAAGACATAGGCCACCTCCAGAAAATTTAAACTCTGAAGAATGGTGGTTCGGTGTAAAACTTGCGCGGACACTTCTATATAAGAAATTACCTTTAACAGATTCTAATGGTAAGTGTTTTAAGTACGCAATAACCGATAATGTGCTCGAGATGTTGCATAAAATTGATAGTAGAGCACATGGTGGTATTGAATTAGAAGGAAAGGTAGTAAATCCTGAAACACGTGAACGTTATATTATTAATTCAATTATGGAAGAGGCAATAACTTCAAGTCAGTTAGAGGGTGCTGCAACAACCAGACAAGTAGCGTCAGATATGATTCGTTACGGTCGTCAACCTAGTGATACTAGTGAGCAAATGATTCTTAATAATTATTTAGCAATTAGGGATATAAGAAAAGTAGTTAAAGAGGAATTAACACCTAGTCATGTACTCCACCTTCATGAAGTCCTAACAAAAGATACACTTGATGATCCTGATGCTGAAGGAAGATTTCAGTTGCCTAGTGAGGAAAGAGTAAAAGTTGTGAATGCTTCACATGAAGATTTACATATTCCCCCTCCGGCTAACGAGTTGCCTAGACGCTCTAATCTAATGTGTGAATTTGCAAATGGAAACGTGGAACCAAACACGTTTATACATCCAATAATTAAATCAATAATTCTTCACTTCTGGCTTGCATATGATCATCCATTTCTTGATGGAAATGGTCGAACAGCAAGAGCATTGTTTTATTGGAGTATGTTGTCACATGGGTATTGGCTTTTTGAATATATTTCTATTTCTAGGATATTAAAAGATTCTCAAAAAAAATATGGTATGTCATATCTTTATTCAGAAACTGATGAGAATGATTTAACATATTTTATTATTTATCAATTAGAAGTTATTTTACAAGCGACTGATGATTTATCTGAATACCTTCAACGGAAGAATAAGCAGGTTGAAAGAATAAAAGTTATGTTAAAAGAAAATTCTGGATTAAATCATAGACAGGTTGCGTTATTAAGTCATGCCATTAGCCATCCAGGTGCCGACTATACTATTAAATCACATCAGAATAGTCATAACATTGCATATGCTACCTCTCGAGCTGATCTATTTGAACTTGCAGAAAAAGAGTTGCTTATACATCGAAGAATCGGAAAAAAGACATCTGCATTTAGATCTCCAAATGATTTGGAGGAAAGAATTAGTATATTAAATTAGTTATTTAAGGAATAAAAAAGCGGGCTAGAGCTGCAACTCAAACCCGCCTTGGTAAAAGATATCGGAACGAGGTTGTCGATATCTCTTGCTGGATTAGATCATCCGAAACAAATTCTAGTCCATAAAACATCGTTTTACAATGATGCTCGCAAGTTTTCCTATTCAACCTCCTTAACTATAAGGAGATACGAAATGACTTCTCGTACAAAAGCAGTACCAGTACGTGCTTATCATCGTGTTGTTAGTGGTCAACGACAACATGTATGTGCGCATACACGTTCATTACCACGGTAATAAATGTTAATGGGGTTGGGTTTCGGCCCATCCCTTCTTCAATTTCTTTGAATAGGTAAACTCACTATGATTTTTAAAAATAAAATACGTTGTATTAACAAAAAATTAACTCACTTAAAACTGGGTGATCAGTATTACTTAAGTATTGATGCTGATAATCACATTAAACGATTACAAGAACTTGGATTTTCATATCCCTTTATCGTTGGTGAAAGTGTATTAGCATCGGCAGAATATGGAACAGCATCAAAATATAATGCAAATGGTTTTGATGAAGTACACCGTAATCAAGAAAAGGAAACAGCATTTCGACAGGCGGAATGGCACTGGAAACAATTCAAAGGTCGATATGAAACAGTAGAATGTTCAAAAATTGTTGATGTTCCATATCAACGGTATCCTCGAACATTTATACAGCCTTATGGAATTGAATTATTAGTACAAGAAACATTGGGAAATGAAATTATTGTAACTGCAGGTCCATTCATATTGACTGATAATGATGAGGAAAAGGCAAAAAATACTGTAAATATGTTTATAGAATTATTTGATGAATGTGTAGTATTACAACCTAATTTAAATGTATGGAAAAAAGTATCAGTAAAAAAATTAAATTGGGACTTATTGCCTCCAGGGAAAAACCCTTGGGATTCAGCAAAAACAAAACTTAATAAACTAGTAAATAAGATTGAAAAAGGAAAGCAACCTGTTATTGCTAAACGTTTTGATGCAATAGGTGAATTTAATCCTGAATATATTGCTATTGGGTTGGGTGGTTTTGATGGTTATGTTGCATTTGGATTTCCTAGTATAGGCTTATGTATTCTTGAATCTAAGTCAGTTAATAATGCAACATATGTTCTAGATGAAGGTTCATGGGAAATTATTTCAGAGTTATCAAAAGCTGAAATTTTAAATGAACATTTACACCAAATGCGTTTAATTCACCGAGAAAAATGGTTTGGGGAATTGCATATGTTACTTACTGCTAAAAAGGCGAGTTAATAATGCTGGGTGGATTTATTAATTGTTTAAAATAAATCTACCTAAACTCCTTAATATAAATGGGATCAGATTACTATTTTAACTTATATTAGATATTAATATATTTTGTTTTTTATACTAATCAAATTACATAATAGGTAAAATTTTGTTAACACATTGAATAAAAGGGGACGGAGGGATTAAATTTTGACCAATCCTGATTTGTTCGCTATAAATAAGTAAGTAAATTTTAATACGGTAATGCAAAGGAGTTGCTATGCCACGACGTGCAAGGATGTACATTCCCGGTTTTCCCTATCATATTGTTCAACGCGGTAATAACCGTGAAGCGTGTTTTATTGAACCCGAAAACTATCTTTTCTATTTAGAACTTTGGAAAAAGTTATCTAAACGATATGGTGTTGCTGTTCATGCTTATTGTTTGATGACAAATCATATTCATTTTTTAGTGACACCTGAAGATGAAGATGCAATATCTAAAACAATGAAAAGTGTGGGTAGTCGTTATGCTCAGTATATTAATTTGAAATACAAACGAACGGGAACGCTATGGGAAGGACGGCATCGTTCGAGTTTAGTTCAAACAGAAAAGTATTTATTAAGATGTTATCGCTACATTGAATTAAATCCTGTTAGGGCGAATATGGTGAAAAGACCAGAAGAATACAAATGGTCGAGTTATGGTGTTAATGCATGGGGTGATAATAGTTGGTTGTTTCCTCATGACGAATATTTGAAGTTAGGTAAGACGATGGATGAAAGGTGTTTTGTGTATCGCGATTTATTCAAAGTAGAGTTGAGCGAAGAAAATTTACATCTTTTTAGACAGTCAGCGCATTTCAATCAACCTATTAGCGATGATCGTTTTCGAGAAGAAATAGCGAATAGGTATGGAATCCGATTTGGACATGCGAAAAGAGGGCGACCGAAAAAGGAACTAAATAAGTCACATAACGAATAAATAGCTTTCTTCATTATTGATATAAACTGATGATTAGAGCACAATTAAATTTAAATATATTAAATAAAGGGAATTATTATGGCTTGGGATCTTATTCATATCGTAAGACGAAATTACCATGGAGATGATAACTGGGGTGAGATGTATCTAAAGACAGTCGATGATAAATGGGAATGGTTGTCATATACCTATGAGTTGCCTTGGAAACCTGATGCTTCAGGAAAAAGTACGAATGATATAAGCCGTGTTAAAATTGGTACTTATGCTCTTACCGTTAGGGAAGATGGAGATTCACGCGATATTAATGGTAAGGGGTGGAGACTCCAACTTAAGCCAACAGGTCACCGTAACTATATTCAAATTCATCGAGCTCATTCAAGTCTTTATATCGAAGGCTGTATATTACCTGTTCATTTCAATTCGCTTTCAGGTGACTCGATTAAAAAAGGTGATATTCGTATTATGAATAAATCTATTGAGCTTATGGAAAAGATTGAAGAACGTTATGGTGAATTGAAAAAAGGCAAAAAAGGTGATCCCTCACTCACCATTTCAGCAGCGCTGCCTGCAAAAATAATTACTAATCGGAGTCATGCTTATGGGTAGGGTATTCATTAAAACAAGCTTAATTGTCTCTCTTGTTTTTACTTCTTTGTCTTGTTCTGCTGATAAAAGTATTAGCGGTAAATACACCGATGGAATTTCATTAACGTTTATTACAAAACCTTATACCGCGAGTCAGCACAAGGTAACCCGGTGTGGTAAGAGAAATATCCCATGCTACATTGATGGAAAGATATTTTATGGCGGTAGAGGAAAGCTACCTACTGAAGAAGTAGTTAGCCTTGTTTTTGAAAAAGGTGGTAAGCAACAAACTCTTGATGTTTCTTCTATTTATAATCCAGGTATTACAAAGAGTAATATAATTAAACGATTTAATGTTCAGCAATATCTTAGTAAAAATACCTATCGTGTAATAGGCTATTTTGGACCAGAGAAAAGACCATATATTGCTCACTGGATGGTGCGTGAGGATGGATCTATACGAAATCATTTAAGCGATTTTGAGTCGCTAAATAGTTTGATGTTTGAAGTGAAAAAAGATCTAGGGATTAAGTATTAAATAATTGTAAAAATATTATTAAAGGGGTCGGAGTCTGAGTGATCCCCACGAATTTAGTCCCACCATTGTCGTTTTTGAAAAATAATAAGTTGCTCCCATGCTGCTGAAATATCATTGGAATAAATGGGGTCAGCCATTAGCGGTTCCCTGTCAACAAGGCGAACGAAAATAATTCATTGCTAACGCAACAAATAAAATATTTGTAACGTTATTTGTAAAACAAGTGTTGCATCCGTATTTTCAAGCTCAAGAT
>Ga0316204_10000484_pt1 | contig 145658 bp, 122 predicted proteins | sample 6monrhotite_MG_2_FD_205661 | JGI IMG/M metagenome (GOLD analysis project Ga0316204, IMG submission 205661) | Microbial mat bacterial communities from mineral coupon in-situ incubated in ocean water Damariscotta River, Maine, United States -... | ecosystem: Environmental > Aquatic > Marine >... | reverse complement strand
TAACTAATTGTTAAAGAACGCTTTAAACAGGTTTCTGTTAAAAAGCATGATTCAAATCGCATTCGTTTGAATCAAATCGCTTACCGTCGTTGCCGTTAAGCGAGGATGCGTATCATACGCTTCCGAGCTTCGATGTCAACATTTTATTTGAACTTTTTCAAGTTAGGCTTGAAGCTTTTACAAAATTTCAAACGCTCAAATTAAAACGTTAAGTTAATCAAGCTTATCGTAATAGCCTTGCTTAACTTATCAAAACAGACCTTAGGACTTTCTATTTGACTGAACCCCTTGGAACTGGATGCGCATTCTAGAGATTTTTATTCTCGCGTCAAGCGTAAAAAGCACTTTATTTGTGATTTTTATGAAATAAGTGTTTGTTCGATTAAAATTCATGCAAATCGTTTTAAAAAAGAACCGTAAAAATCATCATTCACTTAAAACTGGAAATTAGGTTAGGCAATCAAAATTAAAAATCACAGCAATTCTATAGCATCTCTTAACAAAGTTACCGTATTAAACTGTAGTTCAATCTTTTTATTTTCAGTAGAGATATCTTTTAATTTATTTTTTATTGAACTATTTATTCCAGTTATTCCAATATTTTCTTGATGATATTGACTACTAACCAGAATTCGTTGTGATATTCCCGCATTTTTTGCCGCATTCATATCAGAAACCTTATCACCAATTAACACGCTGTCATGTAAAGTTAGGCGATGTTTTTGTTGTGCCTGTATAATCATACCAGGGGCTGGTTTTCTACAATCACACTTTACTCCAAATTCATTAACCCCTTTGTCTGGATGATGAGGACAATAAAACACATCAAGTATATGTATGTTTTGCTTTTCAAACTCTGCTTTCATCCATGCTGTTAAAGTTAAAAAATCAGCCTCATTATAATAACCTCTAGCAATGCCTGCTTGGTTAGTAATAACGATAATTTTATACCCTAGAGCAGATGCCTTTTGGCAAAGATCAAAAATACCGTCCACGAATTCAAAATTTTCTTTTTGAAAAACATAACCGTGGTCAACATTTATAATGCCGTCACGATCTAAAAATAAGGCTTTATCCATCATTTACATAACTCTTTGTTAGCTAACTTTAGTTTGATTGCATTTTACTGAAACCAATAACGGCTAAAAAAAAGACGAGCATGGCTCGTCTTTTATATTATTCAAACTTCTTTATAAGCATATCGCTTACATACAAAGACCGCCATCAATTTCAACAACGCGGCCAGTAAAGAATTCATTTTCAAAAATATACTTTGCCGTATGTGCTATTTCTTCTGGTTCACCTAAACGCCCTACGGGTTTCATTTTTTCTAAACGTTCACGCATTTCAGGTTTCATTGCATCAGTCATAGCTGTGCGAATTACACCTGGTGCTATTGCGCCAACACGAATACCGTGTCGCCCCAATTCACGTGCCCACGTTACAGCCATAGCAACTACACCGGCTTTAGCCGCAGCATAATTGGTTTGTCCCATATTGCCGCCACGAGCAATTGATGACATATTAATGATCACACCTTTTCTGCCATTTTCAATCATGTGCACTGCCGCTTCTCGACCGCACAAGAAAACACCGGTTAAGTTCACATCAATAACTGATTGAAATTGTGCTAAAGACATTTTTTTACTAACAACACCGTCCTTTGCTTTTACAAACATGCCATCGCGCAATATACCTGCGTTATTGACTAAACCATCAAAACCGTTGAAGTCTTGATTTATTTGATTAAAGGTTTGTTCTACTTCTTGCTCTTGAGAAACATTGGCTAAATAGTATTTAGCGCTTGAACCTGCCGCTTCAACTAATGTTACGGTTTCTTGCAATAATTCTTCGTTTAAATCGATTAACGCTAATTTAGCGCCACTTTCAGCAAATTTAATCGCCATTGTGCGACCTAAACCTTGACCACCACCGGTGATAACAATTACTTTATCTTGTAAATTCATAATGTTCTTTCTTCTTTATTAATGACACTATAAGTGACTATTTATTGACTGGATGATTAAAAAGATTAAAAATGCTAGAAAAATCCTTTGAGCCATTACCATTTGCTGCATGCATAGCATATAAGCTACGAGCTAACGCGCCCATAGGGGTAGAAGATTGACTACTTACAGAAGCGTCCATGGCTAAACCAAGATCTTTTGCCATTAAATCAACCATAAAACCACCTTGATAGTCGTTAGATGACGGAACATTTTCCATCACATCTGGACATGGGTTGTATACATCTAAGGTCCAATTACTTCCAGAACTCTTGCTCATGATATTAGATAACACGCTGGCATCTAATCCATTCGATAAACCTAATTGCAATGCTTCACTTGTACCAACCATTAACACACTAAGCAGCATGTTATTGCACGCTTTTGCTATTTGACCTGCACCATGAGCACCTGCATGAAAAATATTTTTACCCATATTGTCTAAAATAGGTTTCGCTTTAGTAAATTCATCATCACTACCGCCAACCATAAAGCTTAACGTACCAGCAACTGCGCCGCCAACACCGCCTGAAACAGGAGCATCAACAAAACTAATACCTTGCTCAGCTAACGCTGCAGCAACTTTTTTAGAGGTGGCAGCATCAATGGTTGAAGAATCAATAACCATTGCGCCTTTATCAATATAATTAATTAATCCTGTTTTTTCAGATAAATATACGCCATCAACGTGCTTACCAGCAGGTAGCATTGAAATAATAAACTCAGCACCTTTTACACAGTCAGCGGCGTTATCTTTTGTACTCGCACCTTGTTCAACAACTTGCGCTACCGCTTTTTCTGAAAGATCAAAAACACAAACCTGATGACCGGCTTTAACTAAATTAATAGCCATTGGGCCGCCCATATTACCTAAACCTATAAATGCAATATTCGACATGATATTTTCCTCATAAACCTGTTGTTTGTTTTATTTATTTTTTACTTATTTTTACTTATTTACCTAGTGCTGCTAAAGGATGCTCAGTATCAGACCATTTAGATTCAAAAAACCAGTCAATCACTTTACTGTCGACATCTTCTACACGTTTAAACTTCCAATTAGGCTGATTATCTTTATCTATTAATAACGCACGAACGCCTTCCATAAATTCACCGTATTGTCCACTTTTCACTGATAAATTTAGCTCTAATCTGAAACAATCTGCCAATGATAATTTTTTGCCTACGGCTAATTGTTTATAAACAATATGTCCGCTAACCGCACTACCATGTTTTAACGATTTTTGTGCGCGATTAAACCATTTATCTTCTACTTCAACGGTGACAATAGCATTGACAATATCGATGATATTATCGTGATTCATTACATGGCCAATTAACGATTTTTGCGCTTTTAAATGCGATACCGGCAATTGGTTATTCGACTGTAACTCTTCATCATGCAGTACTGCTGATAGTTTTTCATGGTTCAATGAGACGGTACCGCCCCAATTAACCGTTTTTAATTGTTCAAGTAAGGCATCTTTTTTATCATTTAAAATAAAATGATCGGCTAATTTACTGTATTTAGCATCAGCAGCATTAATAGATGCGCCTGTTAATCCTAAAAATAAACCACAACTTTCCGGCATATTATTTAAAAAGCGTGTGCCGCCTACATCAGGATATAAACCAATGCTAATTTCAGGCATAGCAATACGTGATGTTTCGGTTACCACACGATGACTTGCACCAACCATCATGCCTAACCCCCCCCCCATAACAATGCCATTTCCCCAAACAATGAAAGGCTTATTAAAGGTGTGAATTAAGTAATCTAATTTATATTCTTTGGTGAAGTATTCTTCAATGCCGTCTGAATAAACACCTTGTTCAATTTTTTCAGCACCGTCTTTCATGGCTTTATACATATGAACAATATCGCCGCCAGCACAAAAAGCCTTATCACCAGTACCCTGTAAAAAAACTAGTACGATTTCTTCGTCTTGTTGCCATGCTTGTAACTGCGGGTAAAGAATATCGATCATATCTCCACTTAAAGCATTTAAAGAACGCGGTGAGTTAAGTGTTGAGATGGCAATTTTTTTACCATTATTGGTTAATACTTCTTCAAAAAGAACTACGTCGGTCATAAAACATCCTATAAAACATTTTGATAAAAACAACTCAATATTAAGCTGTTACGGCACATTTAAAACAACTTATAAAAGTTGTCCCGCGCCTTCGGTTAACAAACGACGAGCGATAATAACGCGCATAATTTCGTTTGTACCTTCAAGAATTTGATGAACACGAACGTCTCTAAAATGACGTTCTAATGGGTATTCTTTAATATAACCATAACCACCATGAATTTGCAGCGCAGCATCACAAACTTTAAAACCAACATCAGTTGCGAAGCGTTTTGCCATGGCACAATATGCTGTTTTTTCGGGATCATTTTTATCTAATTTATCCGCTGCCAAACGCACTAATTGTCTAGCTGCCACTAATTCAGTAGCCATGTCGGCTAATTTAAATTGTAACCCTTGAAAAGCAGCAATGGGTTTACCAAATTGTTCACGTTCTTGCATATATTCTTTCGCTACATTTAAAGCTTGCTGCGCTGTTCCGACTGAACAAGTGGCAATGTTAATACGTCCGCCATCAAGCCCTTTCATTGCCATTGAAAAGCCTTCACCTTCATTACCCAATAAATTTTCTACCGGAACTTTGACATTATCAAAGGTTATTTGACGAGTTGGTTGTGCATTCCAACCTAATTTTTCTTCAGCTTTACCATAAATAACACCGTCAAGATCGGCTGGAATGGCTAAAGCTGAAATACCTTTAGCGCCCGCTTCACCCGTGCGTACCATGACCACTAAAATATCGGTTGAACCAGCACCTGAAATAAACACTTTTGATCCATTAACAATATAATGATCACCGTCTTTTTTTGCAGAAGTACGTAAAGAAGCTGCGTCAGAACCTGAACCAGGCTCGGTTAAACAATAAGAAGCAAGTTTTTCACCCATAACTAACGACGGACACCATGTGTCTTTAAGCTGTGTTTGACCCAATGTGGCGATCATCCACGTTGCCATATTATGAATGGTCATCATTGCAGTAGTAGCAGTACATCCCATCGCAAGTTGTTCAAATATAATAGAAGAATCTAAACGGCTCAAACCTAATCCACCAGCATCTTCTGGTGAATATAAACCACAAAAACCTAACTCGCCTGCTTTAGCAATAACGTCTTTAGGGAATATATGTTCTTGATCCCATTTTGCGGCATTAGGTAAAAATTCAGCATCACTAAACTGTTTTGCTGTGTCGCTAAACATTTGTTGATCTTCAGTTAAATCAAAATTCACTATTTACTTCCCCAAGCTGTGTTATTTATTACTTATAATTTATTTTTATATATTCTTTATCTATTAGTATTCTATAAGTAATATTTTAGTTATTCGGTGAGATCCTGAAATCAATTCAGAATGACAGTGGCAAATATAGTACCTTTACCGTCATGCTGAACTTGTTTCAGCATCTTTTAATTTAAATAAGCTGTTGTTCAGCTTTAAGCTGAATAATCAGCTACAGCATTTCTACTGCAAACGCAGTCGCTTCACCACCACCAATACATAATGAGGCAACACCTTTAGATAATCCTTTATTTTTCAAAGCGTGAATAAGCGTTACAATAATACGCGCACCACTACAACCTAATGGATGACCTAACGCACAAGCGCCGCCATGAATATTTACTTTGTTTTCATCTAACTCTAAGTTTTTAATCGCTAACATAGTTACCATGGCAAATGCTTCGTTAATTTCAAATAAATCAACATCAGCAGTTGTCCAACCCGCTTTATTTAATACTTTAGTCATTGCGCCAACCGGTGCAACAGTAAATTCTTCAGGCTTTTGTGCATGGGTAGCATGGGCAACTACTTTACATAATGGTGTTAAATCACGTTTTTGTGCCTCAGATAACTTCATCATCACTAACGCTGCACCACCGTCTGAAATTGAACTTGAATTTGCTGCGGTTATAGTGCCATCTTTTTTAAAGGCTGGACGTAAAGTAGGAATTTTTTCAGGACGTGCATTGCCTGGTTGTTCATCAGTATCAACAACAATATCTCCACGGCGATTTTTAACCGTAACCGCAGTAATTTCATTTTTAAAATCACCCGAGTTAATCGCGGCATTGGCACGTTCTAATGAACGAATAGCAAATGCGTCCATATCTTCACGAGAAAAGCCTGTTTCATCGGCTGTTTCTTGAGCAAAACAGCCCATTGAAATACCATCGTAGGCATTTTCTAAGCCGTCTAACATCATGTGATCAAGCACTTTTCCGTGTCCCATACGCATACCTCTTCGTGCGTTAGGTAATAAATACGGCGCATTACTCATACTTTCCATACCGCCAGCAATCGCTACATCAATTGAACCTGCCATTAATGCATCATGTGCTTGAATTGCCGCTTTCATACCTGAACCACAAACTTTATTAATTGTGGTACATACCGTTGATAAAGCTAAATCAGCAGCAATTGCTGCTTGGCGAGCTGGTGCTTGTTTCAAACCTGCCGGTAATACACACCCCATGATCACTTCATTAACTTGATCATTGGCCAAATTAATACTTTCCATTGCTCCACGAATAGCGGTTGCGCCTAATTCAGGTGAAACAACGCCAGACAAACAACCATTAAAGCCGCCCATAGGGGTTCTAGTTGCAGAAACAATTACAATAGGATCAGAAACAGACATGATGTTCTCCATATACACTACTTATTTGCAGTGAAAATAATGACAAAGTTCTAGCCAAGCTTTTAACGCAAAGTAACTAGAATAAAATAATGCCTACAGATTAACCTAATTTGACGTTTACGCCAACGTAAACTTTAGTACTAGTCTTTGCCTAAATGTAAGGGATTACGTACAAACAAATAGCTTTAAAATTTACGTCAATAAAAATGACCTTTACGTTAACGTAAACTTACGCTATTGTTGATTCTATTAAATATCCATCTAGACAGAGTTAACAATGAGCAAAGCCGCGTTAGCGCAGAATAAAGCAAAACAAGTCACCTACTCTATTAGTGATTTGTCTAAAGAATTTGATATTACTACACGTAGTATTCGTTTTTACGAAGACCAAGGATTAATTTTTCCTACACGTAAAGGTCAAACTCGGATATATAACCAAAGAGATAGAGTTAGACTAAAGTTAATTTTGCGCGGCAAACGTTTAGGCTTTTCATTGGCTGAAACCGGACGGTTATTTGAACTGTACGATGCAGATAAGAGTAGCGCGAAACAATTAGCTACTATGATGGATATTATTGAACATAAAAAATCAGAATTAAACCAACAACTTGATGACATAAAAGCAGTATTAATTGAGTTGGATGATTTAGAAAATAATTGTTTAAATACATTAAAACAACTTGAAGCTCCTGTTTCAAAAACAACAGATTAATTGCAACATACAAAACAAAAGGCTCAACCATGATTTCAACATTTAGCTCACTCAACTTTAATTTAGGCGAAACTGTCGACATGATTCGCGATCAAGTTAATGCTTTCGCCCGTGACGAAATTGCACCACGTGCTGCTCAAATTGATATTGATAACGAATTTCCTAACGATTTATGGCGTAAATTTGGAGACATGGGTTTATTAGGCATGACTGTCGAAGAACAATATGGCGGCAGTGGTTTAGGTTATATTGAACACATTATTGCGATGCAAGAAATTAGTCGCGCCAGTGCTTCTGTTGGTTTGAGTTACGGCGCAATGTCTAACTTATGTTTAAATCAATTACGTAAAAATGGTTCGCACGAACAAAAATTAAAATACTTACCTAAACTTTGTACTGGCGAACATATTGGCGCATTAGCCATGAGTGAACCTAATGCTGGCTCTGATGTGGTTAGCATGAAGCTACGTGCTGACAAAAAAGGCGACAAGTACATTTTAAACGGTAATAAAATGTGGATCACCAATGGTCCAGATGCCAATGTTTATGTGATTTATGCCAAAACAGATACTTCTGCGGGTTCAAAAGGTATTACTGCCTTTATCGTTGAGCGTGATTACCCAGGTTTTTCACGTCATCAAAAATTAGATAAATTAGGCATGCGCGGTTCAAACACTTGTGAACTCGTTTTTCAAGACTGTGAAGTACCTGCTGAAAACATTTTAGGTGAAGAAGGCAAAGGCGTTCGCGTATTAATGAGCGGTTTAGACTACGAACGTGTGGTTTTATCTGGCGGTTCTTTAGGCATCATGGATGCGTGTATGGACTTAGTTGTGCCTTATGTTCACGACCGTAAGCAATTTGGTCAATCAATTGGTGAATTTCAATTGGTTCAAGGCAAAGTAGCTGACATGTATACCCAAATGAACGCCGCTAAATCGTATGCTTATTTAGTGGCACAGGCGTGTGATCGCGGTGAAACTACCCGTAAAGATTCTGCCGGTGTCATTTTATATGCGGCTGAATTAGCAACAAAAATGGCTTTAGACACTATTCAGTTACTTGGCGGTAACGGTTATATCAACGAATTTCCGGCAGGTCGTTTATTGCGTGATGCTAAATTATACGAAATAGGCGCGGGTACGTCAGAAATTAGAAGAATGCTAATAGGCAGAGAATTATTCAACGAATCTAAGTAACTGCATCTAAGTAGCTGCTTTGTTTATTGCTAATTAACGAACTACAGCGTTATTAAAGAATACAGCTAAAAAGATAATCGTCATGCTGAACTTGTTTCAGCATCTTTTGCTAAAAATTAGTTAAAGATCCTGACCTGCGTCAGGATGACATATAAAAATGACGTAGAGTCAAAAACAAATTAAGGTTTTACTGTGGCAAAAATCATTTCAAAAATTAATCCTCGCAGCCCTGAATTTATTGAAAATGCTGCTTTTATGCAACAACAAGTTGATGATCTAAAAGTAAAACTTGATGAAATAAAACTCGGTGGCGGTGAACGTAGTCGCGAGCGCCATTTATCTCGCGGTAAATTACTCCCCCGTGACAGAGTGTTAGCATTACTTGATGCTGGCTCACCCTTTTTAGAATTATCACAATTTGCTGCTTTTGAAGTTTATAAAGATAACGTACCTTCGGCTGGTATTATTACTGGTATTGGTCGTGTTGGCGGCCAAGAATGCGTTATCGTTGCCAACGATGCCACGGTTAAAGGCGGTACTTATTATCCCCTTACGGTAAAAAAACATTTACGCGCGCAAGCTATTGCGCAAGAAAACAACCTACCTTGTATTTATTTAGTCGATTCAGGTGGTGCAAATTTACCTAATCAAGACGATGTATTTCCAGACAAAGAACACTTTGGTCGTATTTTCTTTAATCAAGCGACAATGTCAGCACAAAATATTCCTCAAATTGCCGTTGTTATGGGCTCATGTACTGCAGGTGGCGCATATGTTCCTGCAATGTCAGACGAATCAATTATTGTGAAAGAACAAGGCACTATTTTCTTAGCTGGACCTCCGCTAGTAAAAGCGGCAACTGGCGAAATAGTTAGCGCTGAAGACTTAGGTGGCGCCGATGTACATTGTCGCACTTCAGGGGTTACCGATCATTACGCACAAAACGATCATCACGCTTTAGAACTTGCCCGCACTGCCGTAAGCAATTTAAACCGCGTAAAGCCGGTAGACATTAATATTCAAGCAGTCGAAAAACCAGATCACGATGCTAGCGAAATTTACGGCATTATTCCAAAAGACAGTCGCCAACCTTATGATGTAAGAGAAGTGATAGCGCGCATTGTTGATGGCAGTAATTTTGATGAATTTAAAGCGCTATACGGCACCACTTTAGTGTGTGGTTTTGCACGAATTTTCGGCTACCCTGTTGGCATTATTGCCAATAACGGGGTTTTGTTTGGTGAATCCGCACAAAAAGGCGCACATTTTATTGAGCTATGTGCTCAACGAAAAATACCGTTAGTGTTTTTACAAAATATTACGGGGTTTATGGTTGGCCAACAATATGAAGCGGGCGGCATAGCAAAACATGGTGCCAAAATGGTAACCGCTGTTGCCACAGCACAAGTACCGAAATTTACCATTTTAATTGGCGGCAGTTTTGGCGCAGGAAATTACGGCATGTGTGGTCGCGCTTATGATCCACGTTTCTTATTTATGTGGCCAAATGCTCGTATTTCAGTAATGGGTGGCGAACAAGCCGCTGGCGTTATGGCACAAGTAACACGTGATAAAAAAGCAAAATTAGGCGAAAGCTGGAGCGAAACTGAAGAAGCTGAATTTAAACAGCCAATTATCGACAATTACGAATATCAAGGCCATCCTTATTATGCCTCTGCGCGCTTATGGGATGACGGAATTATTGACCCAGCAGACACACGTCAAGTGCTTGGCTTAGCCATTTCTGCCTCATTAAACAAACCCATTGCCGAAACAAAATTCGGCATATTTAGAATGTAGGTGAATAGCATGACTAAAAATACAAACACATACACTAGCACCAATTCTAAAGTTTTATTTTCGGTTGATAACCAAGGCGTTGCTACGGTTACGCTCAATAATCCAGAAAAGCATAATGCTTTTGACGATGAAATAATTGCCGAGTTAACCAACATTTTTAATAACATCGCTAAACGTGATGATATTCGCGTAATGGTGTTAGCTTCTACCGGAAAATCATTCTCTGCAGGTGCAGATTTAGGTTGGATGAAACGCATGGCCAGTTATTCGTATGACGATAATTTAACTGACGCTAATGCACTGGCAAATATGCTAAAAGCATTAAACTTTTTACCTCAACCTACTATTGCAAAAATTCAAGGTGCCGCGTTTGGTGGTGCTGTTGGTTTAGCGAGTTGCTGCGATATAGTTATAGCGGCGACCAAAGCCAGTTTTTGTTTAAGTGAAGTAAAATTAGGCTTGATACCCGCAACTATTAGCCCTTATGTTGTTAATGCCATGGGTTTAAAAGCCTGCCGTCGATATTTTCTAACGGCTGAACGCTTCTTTGCCGATAAAGCGCAGCAACTTGGTTTAGTTGATGAAGTGGTTGAATTAGACAACTTAGATAATGAAGTCGATAAAATGATCATACTATTATTGGCTAATGCCCCACTTGCCGTACGCGCAGCAAAACAATTAGCCTTTGATGTGGCTTATGCAGATATTGACGAAGCGTTATTACAAAACACCAGTGAACGTATTGCCCAATTGCGCGTATCACCTGAAGGTCAAGAAGGGCTTGGTGCTTTTTTTGAAAAACGCAGCCCAGCATGGCAACAAGCTAATAATTTACCAACAAGTGAGAATTAATTCATCATGCCAAATAACAGCCAAACTAACGAAATGCAAAGTGCAAACAGCACAAATGGTGCTAATAAAGCAAAAATGTTTAGTAAAATACTGATTGCTAACCGTGGTGAAATTGCTTGTCGTGTAATTAAAACAGCCAAAAAAATGGGCATATTAACAGTCGCCGTTTATTCTGACGCTGATGCCGAATCATTACACGTACACATGGCTGACGAAGCAGTGTATTTAGGCCCTTCTCCGTCACGGATGAGTTACCTTTTAGCCGATAAAGTTATTGCTGCGGCCAAACAAACGGGCGCACAAGCTATTCATCCTGGTTACGGATTTTTATCTGAAAATGCTGACTTTTGCCGAAGCTGTGCAAAAGAAAACATTGTTTTTATAGGCCCTCCGGTTGGTGCTATTGAAGCAATGGGTTCTAAGTCTGCCGCCAAAAACATCATGGAAAAAGCCAATGTGCCATTAGTGCCTGGCTATCATGGTGACGACCAATCAGAAGCTATTTTAAAAAAATCAGCCGATGAGATGGGTTATCCTGTTTTACTAAAAGCTACCGCTGGTGGTGGTGGTAAAGGCATGCGCCAAGTATGGAGTGAAGCTGAATTTTCTGAAGGATTAGCCGCGGCAAAACGTGAGGCTAAATCATCATTTGGTGATGACACTATGCTAGTTGAAAAATATTTAACGCAGCCTCGCCATGTTGAAATTCAAGTTTTTTGCGACAATCATCAAAATGCGGTGTACTTATTTGAACGTGATTGCTCAGTACAACGTCGTCATCAAAAAGTCATTGAAGAAGCGCCAGCCTTTTCAATGAGTGAAGAATTACGCGCTAAAATGGGTGAATCGGCCATTAAATCAGCACAAGCCATCGGTTATCAAGGTGCGGGTACTGTTGAGTTTTTACTTGATGTTGACGGTTCCTTTTACTTCATGGAAATGAATACTCGTTTACAAGTAGAACATCCTGTTACTGAAATGATCAGCGGGCAAGACCTAGTTGAATGGCAATTACGTGTTGCTGCTGGTGAAGTTTTACCTAAAAAACAAAACGAACTTAAAATTAATGGTCACGCATTTGAAGCGCGAATTTATGCCGAAGATGCCAATAACGACTTTTTACCGGCAACAGGCACATTAGACTTTTTGCAAGCACCGCTTGAAAGTGATCATGTCCGTATTGATACTGGCGTACGCCAAGGTGACGAAGTTAGCGTATTTTATGATCCGATGATCGCAAAATTGATCGTTTGGGATGAAAATCGCGAGAAAGCCCTACAACGCTTAGCCAAAGCACTTGCTGAATATCGTATTAATGGTGTGACCACCAATATTGATTTTCTTTATAATTTAGCCACTTGCAAACCTTTTACGCAAGCAGATATCGACACCAGTTTTATAGAAAAACATCAACAAGCTATTTTTCATCAAGACGATCAAATACTTCATAATGAATTGCCAATGGCGGCTTTATATTTAGTGTTAGCCTTAACACAAAAGGCGCAATTAGCAGCAGCACAAACTAATGACCCATATTCTCCATGGAATCACACCAATGCGTGGCGTTTAAATGAAGCACATACACATCAAATTATTTTGGCACATTTAGATCTTGAATATTCGATTACCATCGAGCAAAAACGTCAAGGTGAGCATAGTTACTATTTAATTAATGTAAATGGAACAACGCTTGATTGCCAAGGAAAAATTGTTGATAACATGCTGCAATTTAGTATTGATGGCTATCGTAGCCATGCCACTATAAGTCATCACGATAACGCCATTAGTTTATATCGTCCTAATGGCGTATTTAATTTTACTCATATACAACCAGATTGCGGTATTCAAGACGACAATCATGCACATGGCGGTTTAACTGCGCCAATGAATGGCACTATGGTAAGCGTACTTGTAGAAGCGGGTGACTGTGTTGAAAAAGATCAGCCCTTAGTGATTATGGAAGCAATGAAAATGGAGCATACTATTCGTGCACCTGCAAATGGTGTAGTAGAAACCATTTATTTTCAACAAGGCGAAATGGTTGATGGTGGTGCTGAACTGCTTGCTTTTACAGCCGATGAGGAAGAAGAAAAATAATGACTGAATTAAAATGTTCATTAACTAACTCACTAATAAACAATTTACCCAAGCAGGTAAAAATTGTTGAAGTTGGCCCTCGTGATGGCTTACAAAATGAAAAAACCTTGATCAGTGCCGATGATAAAATCACTCTAATTGAAAAATTAAGTGACGCGGGCATTAGTTATATTGAAAGTGGGAGTTTTGTGTCGCCCAAATGGGTGCCGCAAATGGGCACATCGAGTGAAGTGTTTAGTAAATTGCCACGTAAAGCCGGCGTGACTTATGCTGCATTAACGCCAAACATGCGCGGTTTTGAAGGCGCATTAGCCGTTAATGCAGACGAAGTTGCCATATTTGGTGCCGCTTCAGAAAGCTTTAGTCAGAAAAATATCAACTGTTCGATTAACGAATCACTTGACCGTTTTATTCCCATTATTGAAGCGGCAAAAGCAGCCAACATTAAAGTTCGCGGATACGTTTCTTGTGTGGTCGGTTGCCCGTACGAAGGTGATATTAATGCTGAAAAAGTTGCAGATGTTGCTTTAAAAATGTTCAATATGGGCTGCTACGAAATCTCATTAGGTGACACTATTGGTGTTGGCACGGTTGCCAGTGTACAAAAAATGCTACAAGCCGTCAGTGCTAAAGTACCCGTTGAAAAGCTCGCTGTGCATTTCCATGACACGTATGGACAGGCGTTAACTAACATTTACACCGCCCTTCAAATGGGAATTAAGGTAGTCGATAGTGCTATTGCAGGACTTGGCGGTTGCCCTTATGCTAAAGGTGCTTCAGGAAATGTTGCCACTGAAGAAGTAGTCTATCTACTCAATGGTTTAGGCATTACCACTAACATTGATTTTAACAAACTACTAGAAGCGGGTTGGTATATTAGTAACAAATTAGGTAAAGCACCAATTTCTAAAGTATCGAATGCCTATCGAGCAAAATTATCAGACTAATTCAAATAACTAAATAAAATATAGTATTGAATAAGTTTTAAAAGATTAAAAATAAGAGGATTTTATAATGGCAGGATTTGACAAAGTAGTTTCAAGCTACGAAGAAGCCATGGCTGGTTTAGAAGATAACATGACAGTGATCGCTGGCGGTTTTGGTTTATGTGGTATTCCTGAAAACTTAATAGCTGAAATAAAACGCAAAGGCACCAAAGGATTAACGCTAGTTTCAAATAACTGCGGTGTTGATGATTTTGGTTTAGGCGTGTTGTTACCAGATCGTCAAATAAAAAAAATAGTAGCCTCTTACGTGGGTGAAAACGCAGAATTTGAACGTCAAATGATGGCCGGTGAACTTGAAGTAGAATTAACACCGCAAGGTACATTAGCCGAAAAAATGCGAGCTGGTGGTGCTGGTATTCCTGCCTTTTTTACCGCAACAGGCTACGGTACTCCTGTCGCCGAAGGTAAAGAAGAACGTAATTTTAACGGTCGTGATTACATTTTAGAAGAATCGATTACTGGTGATTTTGCTATCGTAAAAGCATGGAAAGCCGATCGTTACGGTAATTTAGTGTTTAGAAAAACTGCCCGTAATTTTAACCCTTTAGCGGCAACTGCAGGTAAAATTACGGTTGTTGAAGTAGAGGAAATTGTTGAAGTGGGCGAATTAGATCCCGATCAAATTCATACTCCTGGAATTTACGTGAATAGACTGATCCTTGGGACATTTGAAAAACGTATTGAACAACGAACCGTTCGTCAATCTTCACATAATTCAGCTGAGTAAGGAAAATTAATAATGGCTTTATCAAGAGAACAAATCGCTCAACGTGTTGCTCAAGAATTACACGATGGTTATTACGTTAACCTCGGTATTGGTATTCCAACCCTAGTCGCTAACTATGTACCGACTGATATAGAAGTTATGCTGCAATCAGAAAACGGTTTACTAGGTATGGGACAATTTCCTACTGAAGATGAAATAGACGCTGATTTAATTAACGCGGGAAAACAAACGGTAACAATGGCTAAAGGTGCCTCAATTTTTGACAGTGCAGAATCATTTGCAATGATCCGTGGCGGCCATGTAGATTTAACTGTATTAGGCGCATTTGAAGTAGATGTAAATGGTAATATTGCCTCTTACATGATCCCTGGGAAGCTTATTAAAGGTATGGGCGGTGCAATGGATTTAGTTGCTGGCGCTGACAATATTATAGTAACCATGACGCATGCTTCAAAACATGGTGTTTCAAAGTTATTAAGTAATTGTTCATTACCTTTAACAGGTAAAGGCTGTATTAAAAAAGTACTAACAGATTTAGCTTTTATAGAAATTAAAGACGGTAAATTTTATTTACTTGAACGTGCTCCAGGTGTAAGTATTGAAGAAATAGTAAAATTGACTGATGGTGAATTAGTGGTGCATGATAATGTGCCCGAAATGCAATTTTAGTGAAATTATTTTAGCCTTAGTATTAATTATAGGTTTAAGAGACATTAATTTGCCTGACAAATAGTTAATTCATTGTAAAATTTAAGAAAATTTAATTATTTAGTTACTGATTAGTCTATTTAATAATCAACAATATAAATTTTTAGTTGCATTTAGTCGTATATTTAGTAATACTAAAAGAGACAAAGAAAAGGCAAGGCATGTGAAAGCATGCTACGCAAAACCACCGGCCTAAAGATTTGTAAATATATTAAGTTATATTTATGCGTTCCATGGCAGCGGAGTTACCTATTTTAGGTACTACCCTGTGGTTTTTTCTTTTACTAATCCCATTATTTAAGGTTATTAAAATGAAAAAATTATTATTAGCTTCTACCGTTACTGCTTTATTATTAACGTCTGTTGTTACTGCTCCCAAAGCACAGGCTGCGAACATCGCTCAAAGCGTTTGTGAGTATGTCGCTGCGGATAACAAGAAACGCATGCGTTCTTTTTTAAAGTCGAATAAATTAAAAATTCGTAATATCTTTAGTGGTATTCAGTGCAACGGTCAGAATCTTCTGCAATTTGCTGCTAGCAAAGGTTCTGTAAAAACTGGTGAATTGATGATTAATAAATTACCAAAGAAAACAGTTTCTGCAAACATAGCACTTATTAAAGAAGAGTCACCTTTATTTGGCGCTGCTAACGCTCGCGTAAGCAGTTAGATTTAATTAACTGGTAGTTGTTATTTTTAATAATTTTCTAGTTAATAATTCTTGTCATTAAAAAACCAGCCGATGGCTGGTTTTTTTTCGTCTAATTTTTATAAAATTAATATTAAATACTAGCAAAAAATATTCTTTACTCTTTTACTTGATATACTTATCGCTATAATATTTCTCAAAATTAATTTTCACAACAATATATTTAAGTTTTATGTCAAAAATTAATTATCGTGGTAGTAAAAGCGCTTTAGTGCTAACCGGTGGTGGCGCTAGGGCTGCTTATCAAGTAGGTGTATTAAGTGCTATTGCCCAATTTATTCCGCGCAATCATGGGATACCTTTTCCTATTATCTGTGGCACCTCCGCTGGTTCTATAAATGCTTCAGCCATAGCTTGCTATGCTTCATGTTTCCATTTAGGGGTGAAAAAACTAGAATGGATTTGGAAGAATTTAACCACAGACCAGATTTATTCAAGCGATGCTTCTCACGTTTTAGGTCACATTTCACAAAACATGATGGCAAGTTTTCAAGCTGACTATGCGAATAAATCAGCCCCTAGTATTTTGAATAATGCGCCATTACGTCAACTACTTAAAAAAGTTATTGATTTTAAACGTATTGATAAAAATATTTTACAAGGTTATTTATCAGCACTTTCTATCACTGCATCGAGTTATACTAGCAGTGATTCAATTAGCTTTTATCAATCACATAATAATATTGCTCCTTGGTATAGGGCAAAAAGACGAGGTAACAAAAGCCAAATCACCTGCGATCACCTTATGGCTTCTTCGGCCATTCCAATAGTATTTCCATCAGTAAAAATAGGTCATGAGCACTTTGGCGATGGTTCTATTCATCAACTTTCGCCATTAAGCCCTGCAATCCATTTAGGTGCTGAACGCATTTTTATTATCGGTGTAGAACAGCCACAAGAACCATTGCATAAACGAGAAAACAATCCTCACCCGCCAAGCATGGCAACAGTTGCAGGACATATGCTCGACAGTGTTTTTGCCGATACCCTGCAAAGCGATTTAGAGCGTATGCAAAGAGTTAATAATACACTAAAGCTTATTGATAAAAACAAACAAACAGCAGAGGAGGGATTAAAAAATATAGATAACTTTTTAATTAATCCTAGCCATGATTTCAATGCGATCGCTTTGAAATATTATGATCAAATTCCTTTATCTATTCGCTTGTTACTTAGAACGATTGGAATTTCTGACGAGAGTGAATCGAGTATTTTAAGTTATTTATTATTTGATAAACATTATTGCCAAGATCTAATCAAGTTAGGATTTAATGATGCCATATCAAAAGAAAAGAATATTAGAGAGTTTTTGTCTATTTAATATTCTATTTAATCAGACATTAATTTCCTAATTGTAAATAACGTTCTGCGCGTTCTACACGGCGAGGCTTACCACGTAAAACCAATGTATCTTGTGCTTGTAAAATAACGTCATCTGAAGGTTGTTCTATTTCTTGATCATCTCGTTTTAGAGTAACAATATTTACTCTACGTTCATTTAAATGTAAATCAGCAATGGTTTGCCCATTTGCAAAAGCATTGTCTGTTAATAATACGGCATGAGCAAATTCTATTCGCTCAATAGCATTTGGCCCTAGATCTGTATTTTCACCTTGATAAAATCCGTGTAAATGGTTGTAATGCGCTTTTCGTTCTTTTTGTACACGGCGATAAATGCGTGAAAATGGAACACCTGTTAGCGATAATACCTGCGAAACTAACATTAAGCTGCCTTCTAATATTTCAGGTACAACTTCATTTGCACCGGCATTTTTCAATTTTTCTAAATAATCGTCGTTACGAGTACGTACTAATATTTGTACATCGGGGGATAATAATCTTACTTTTTGTATTACTTCTACAGACTGTTTGTCTTCTCCAAAAGCAATCACCACTAAACGTGCATTAGATAAACCAGCAGCAGATAAAATTTCGGTTTGTCTTGATGTGCCAAATAATATATTTTCTCCCGCTTCTCGAGATTCTTTAACCCGTAACGGATCAATATCGATGGCGACAAATTCAATTGATTCTTGTTTTAAAAAACGTGAAACTGTTTGCCCTACTCGACCAAAACCACAAATAATTACGTGATCTTTTAAGTTTTTTGCCAATTGCCCAGGATCATCATCAATGACAGGCCGTTCTAATTCGTGAGAAATTGTAATAGCCCAACGCCTAGCGTTATCCACTAAAAAAGGAGTAATAGCCATACTGATAACTCCCGTAACCAATAATATTGAGGACGTGTCATTACTTAATAAATTGAATTGCGATGCTAAAGCAATCAATACAAAACCAAACTCTCCCATTTGTGCTAGCATAAATGCAGAGGCCCAAGCATCTTTTCTCGCTTCACCAGCCCTAACAGATAAAAATTTAATGATTGCCACTTTTATTAACATAAAACTAATTAATACTGTGGCAATAGTTAAAGGCTTTGACAGTAAAATACCTACATCTAATTTCATCCCAACGGTAATAAAAAACAAACCGAGCAAAATATCCCGATAAGGGCGAATATCAGCCTCAAGCTGGTGTTTATATTGGCTTTCACCCAGCATCATCCCTGCTAAAAAAGCCCCTAAAGCCATTGACAAACCAAACCATTGCGTTAATGCAGAGGCGAGTAAAGTCACTAACAAAGTGGTTAAAACAAATAATTCATCGGTTCTAACTTTCGCGATAATATTAAATAATTTAGGCAACAACCATTTACCAATAAATAGTAAAAAACTAACAACTACAACTCCCTTAACTAATGCCACCAATAATTCAATTAACATCGTTGAACTACTGCCATGAGCTAATAAAGGAATAACAATCAATAAAGGCACTACCGCAACGTCTTGAAAAAGTAATATGGCGACTGATATTTGCCCTGATTTTCGGTTAATACCACCAGAATCACTCAATTGTCTTATAACAATAGCCGTTGACGATAATGCTAAAATTCCGCCAATAACAAATGCACTGCTAAAGTTTTCCCCTAGTAGCATAGCGATCACAAGGAATACAACAGAAGATATACCAACCTGTAGTGCGCCAATAGACAATACCAAATGTCGCATTGCCATCAATTTAGGTAATGAAAACTCTAAACCAAGTGTAAATAGCAAAAATACGATACCAAGTTCAGCAAAGGTGTCGTAATCAGCTTGATCATGCGCCCATGACAAGCCGTGCTCGCCAACCAGTGTGCCCGCAACTAAATACGCTAAAATTGCAGGTAGTTTTAAACGTCTGAAAAGCCACACACAGAAAACGGCACTAGTTAAAATTGCAAGAATTTCAAAATGACTAGTCATAACACCCCATATACCAATTGAATTATTAAAATATTGCCGGATGGCAATTAATTGCCGACAAGAAAATGACACTTATTAATAATAGCATAGTTAAATTTTTACTTTTTAAAAATCATAATCTTATATACACCTAAACTATCATAATTTTAGGTACAAAATTTGCATTACCTGTGTAGAGCAAAGTATCACACGTAACTATATAAAGTTACGTTGATCTATACATCCTCATACTTTAAAGGTACGAAAATGCAAACATTAAACTTACTTGAACATCATTTTACTGATAATAATGCACATAGTGTATTTAATATAAATCAGGATGAGAGTTTTATTCCAGGATTAGTGTTATTAGAACGTTTACAAACAACGCTTGATGTTGAAGAGTTGTTGAGTATTTTCGCAAAAGAAGCTGAAAAATTAGTTTCATTTTCTGGATTATATTTCAAAAACCAAGATTTTAGTACTTGTATCAAAGGCAGTCGCACAGCAAAAGTTGAAAGAACGTTTGAACTTAAAATAAACAAAGAATTTATAGGTGTGTTGACATATTGTATAAAAAAACCAATTAGTTTATCCAAATATAAAATTTTGAATCAGTTGCATCAACATTTACTTTATCCCCTAAGAAATGCATTACATTTTCAAATGGCTTCTAAGTTAGCAATGCAAGATGGTTTAACTGGATTAGGCAATCGTCGCTATTTTGATGAGCAACTAACAAGAGCGATCCATCATGCGAATCGTCAACAAACTCGCGTTGGATTGATTTTAGGTGATCTAAATAAATTTAAAGTAATTAATGATACTCATGGTCATCAAGTTGGTGATTTAGTTTTAAAACACGTTGCAAAAGCCATGATAGCGAGTATTCGTGATTCTGATAGTGTCTTTAGATTTGGAGGCGATGAATTTGCAATTATTGTCGAAAACGCTAGTGATAATTCATTAGATATTATTGAAAGTCGCATTAATATAGCTATTGATAACGATGCTTTATTAGCTAAATATCAATTAACGTGTAGCTTGGGATGTACTTTCATGAATAGAGCTGACAATGAATCTACCGTGTTTGGACGTGCAGATCAGGCGTTATATAGACAAAAAATGAACATGAGACGCAATTTTAATATTTTTTAAATATTATTATACAAAGCGTATTTTTATTATATTGGTAACTCTGAAGTATTTTTCAATAAAAATAATGCTGAGCTATCATCTATACAGCTTCGAATAAACTGTGATAAGTAATTTGAGTTAGCGATAAAATCTGCATAACTAAAACTGCCTGATTCAACGCCTGAATTAGAGCATAATTTATCAATTATGTGTTCCGGAAAAGCTAACCTTGTAGCTAATAACATTCGATAGCTATGCCGATGTGCAAAAATATCATTTAAGAAAAACATATCATAGACAATACCTGTCCGCATAATTTTCGTTGGTGTAAGAATATAATCAGCCACAGCGATCACCATCAACGTATATTTAGTCTGTTTATCACTATTTTCATTTAAACTAATTATGACATTTTCATTTTTATCTATATACACTTTACCGAGATCATTTAAGTTACTTTCAACTTTTATTTCAATAGATAAACGTTTGGCAATCCCCATGATGTTAATATTAGCGCCAATCGTGTTTTCTTTGATCATATGTTTTACAAGAATGGTTTCCACTAAAAATCCTTAATTAGATAAACTATCCTATATATTACAATGGTATATACTGAAGTCAAATTCATAATTCAGCTAATTGTTAGATAGACTAATTATTCCAAATTGATGTCCAATCCAACAAAAAGCTGTAGATATTTTCCTTTTCTTTATCGCTAAATAATTAATCTTTTGAAAATAAATTAATTATTTTATCCATGACCACGTAGTTTACCGGAACCAATAACAAAGTAATAAAGGTAGCAAACAAAATACCAAAACCTAATGAAACTGCCATAGGGATCAAAAACTGTGCTTGAGTTGATTTTTCAAACAACAACGGCATTAAGCCTATAAATGTAGTTAAACTGGTGAGCATTACCGGTCTAAACCTCGCTGCCCCAGCCACAGTTACTGCATCCATTAATTTCATACCTTGTTGACGCTTTTTATTAATATAATCTACTAAAACTAGTGAATCATTAACAACAACACCAACAAGAGCAAGCATACCTAATAAACTCATAATGGTGAGGTTCATGCCCATAATCCAATGCCCCATCATCGCACCAATAAAGCCAAAAGGAATAATACTCATCACAATTAGTGGTTGTACAAAAGATTTAAATGGTATTGCTAATAACCCATAAATAACGAAAAGAACAATTAACAAGCCCCACTGCAACGATCCAAATGATTTTCGTTGCTCTCTTGCCTCACCTTCTAATGAGTGTCCAACTCCCGGGTATTGTGTAATTAACTCGTCCAAATAAGTTTTTAATTCAGCTTGTAAAATGGTCATATTAGTGGTGTTTTTGTCGACATCAGCAGTTACACTTACGGTGCGATAACGATCAATTCGATTAATAGCTGAAGGTGATTTCCCTGCTTTTAAACGTGCGACATGCGCTAATGGCACTTCACCACCGGAAGGTGTTTTAATGAGCATTTGTTTAAGTTTTGCGATTGAACTGCGCTCATTATATGGCAAACGTACCATCACTCTAACATCATCACGACCACGTTGAATACGCTGGGCTTGTGCACCAAAATAAGCGCTGCGTACTTGTCTTGAAATATCAACACGCGTTAATCCTAATGCCAATCCTTGCGGGGTTAATTCTATTAATAACTCCTGCTTACCATCAGATAAACTATCAGCAATATCAAATATTTCAGGATAGGTTGCTAAGCGTTTCTTTACTTTATCCGCTACTTCTTGCAAAGTTGTAAGTGAGCTTGCTGTCAGTTGTACATCAATTGGATCAGAAGAACGCCCTAATTCTGCCCGAAAAGATAAATTTTCAGCTCCCGGGATAACCCCAATTAATTTACGCCATTCTCGTACCAGTTGTTGTGAACTAATATCAGTATGACGTTGTTCTGGTGGTGTGATTTCAAAACGAACACTACCTTTATTTGCTTGTCCGCCCCTACCACCTGTTTTAGCTAACACATTTAAAACAATACTTTCGTGAGTAGTAGGATCTGTATATTTTTCACGTAACTGCTCTGCTTTATTTGACATGTCAATAATGTACTTGTTCGTTACCTCAAATGGTGTGCCAGCAGGTAAAGTTAAACTTACTCTGATAGTTTCACTCGGTATTCTAGGAAAAAAAACAAAACGTGACCAACCACTCATCACTAATGCAATAATCAAAACAAAAATGGCCATAAAAAAGCTAATCGTGGTTAATTTATTTTTTAATACTACAGATAATAGTGGTTGATAATATTTTAAAATAGCATGCTCAAATCCATCAGCAAAACGTTGCTGAAATTGTTCAAATTTAGAAGGCTTTGCATTTTTTTGATGACGTAATTTAATATGTTTTAAATGCGTTGGCAGAACAAATTTTGACTCTATTAATGAAAAAATAAGTACAGGAATAACAACAATTGGAATTTGTGCAAACAAAGCACCTCGAGCACCATCAATAAACGCAAGTGGCATAAATGCAGCAACAGTAGTTAAAACACCAAAAGTCACGGGAGTTGCTACTTCTAAGGTACCGTTAATAGCTGCTTGCTCACCAGATTCAGCATGCCTTAAATGAGTATATACATTTTCTCCGGTAACAATCGCATCATCAACTACAATACCGAGTACTAATATAAAGCCAAATAAACTCATTATATTTAAGGTAATACCGAAAAATGGCATCACAATAAACGCCCCCATAAAGGCGACAGGAATACCTAAGAACACCCAAAAGGCAATTGAAGGTCTTAAAAATAAGGTTAATAAGGCTAATACTAGAATCCCACCTTGAAGAGCATTTGTAGTAAGAGTCGCTATGCGATTTTTAACAATGATTGAATCATCATCCCAATAACTCAATTGATAACCATGCGGTAAACTGGCTTGTTTATTTTCAATATAATTTTTAACTTTATCCGCAACATCAATCGCACTTTGTTTACCTATACGATAAATATCAATAAAAGCTGCTGCCTTACCATTAAATCTTGTACGTACTGGAGTTTCTTCAAAACCATCACTTATATTGGCTATATCTTTAAGACGAATAAATGAACCGTCAGTATTTTGCTTAACAATAATATTTTCAAATTCATCCTTACGATACGCTTGCCCTTTAGAACGCAATAAAATATCGCCACCACGCGTTTTAATGTTACCTGCTGAAATATCAGCACTTGAATTGGAAATAGAACTGCTTACTTGATTTAAAGACAAATGATATTGTTGTAATTTATCTTGAGGTATAGCAATACTAATTTCGTAATTGCGAATACCACTAAGTGATAATTGAGTAATGCCAGATATTGTTAATAAATCATCGCTAACTTGTTGAGCAAATTCCCTAATTTCTTTTTCACCATAATCGCTTGATACAGTAACTGATATAACATTTCTTTTACGTTGAGCTAAAGCAACAATCGGTTTTTCAGCATCTACCGGAAATGTATTTATTGCATCAACTCGACTTTTGATATCTGCAAGCATTTCTCGGGGATCATAACCTGACGTAACTTCAATGGTTACCGATGATGATCCTTCTGTTGAGCGACTAGTAATTTGCTCAATACCATCTAAATCTTGAACCGCTTCTTCAATGCGAATTGCAACGCCTTTTTCAGCATCTTCTGGAGTTGAACCACGTAACGAAACATTAACGCTGATCCTGTCGGTTGAAAAGGATGGAAAAACCTCTAAAGGCATTCGCGTAGATAAACTAAATAAACCAGCAAAAACAATCGTTATCATTAATAGATTGGCTGCGACAGAATTTTTAACAAACCAAGAAATCATTAGTGTTCACCCAAATTAGCTGGTTTTTTTGCTGATTTGAAATTTTGAGCCTTTCTATGTTCTAATTTCTTTCTACCACGCTTGTTTTGTTTTTTACTCGATGCTTCGCCTACAATAGTAACTTCTGTACCTGAACTAACTTGCCCTAGAGAAGTTAATACCAATTTTTGACCAAAATCTAACCCTGAAGAAATTAACGCGTGCTTGTCATTTTGCCAAGCAATAGAAATCGTTTTACGTTGTAATAAGCCATTAACTACAATATAAACATAACTCCCTTGATAGATAGCAGTATTGGGAATAATCATTGTTTGAGTTAATAATTTTGCTGTAATTTTTGCATTCAAATATTGGCCAATTTTAATCGTCATACGTTGCTGGTTTGATGCTTGCTCAGATGAAACTAAACCACTTTTAAATGGATCATCAATCTGCGCAACCACATATAATTGTTGGGAATTATCATCAATAGAACCTTCCGTTCTAATCAATTTTCCTTGCCATTTTTGTCCTGGGATTAAATCAGAAGTAAAAAGGACATTATTAAAATTATTTTTACGGTTTGGCTGATCACTATATTGCTCAGGCAAATTAATAAACGCTAAATCACTATTATGTATTGGTAATCGAATTTCTACCTTATCCGTTGCAAAAATATCAGCAAGTTTACTGTTATTTGAAACAACTTGGCCAACATCAACTTGTTTTTTCAATATTCGTCCAGAATAAGGAGCAATAACTTTAGTACGCTCGAAAGCAAGTTGCGCTTTTTCATACTTGGCCTGAGCTGAAAGGAGTTGTGCGCGTGAAGCCGCTAATTGAGGTTTTCTTAATACTAAGTCGTTTGCTTCTTTACCATTGCCTAAACGTTGCCAATCTTCTTTTGCTTGTGCTACCTTAGCTTTTTCTTCTAATAAGCTCTGCTGCGCATTCAACACCCCTGCTTCAGAAATTTTAAGCTCTGCTTTATAATCTCGATCATCAAGAGTAACTAACACATCACCTTTGTGGAAAAATTCACCATCCCTAAAGTTATTACTAATTTTGGTAATTTGCCCTGAGACTTGTGCAACTAGTACACTTTGTGTGCGCGGTTTAACCGTACCAAAACTATCTAAGGCAATTTGAAAATCTTGTGCCGTAAGCGTTTGTACCGTAACTGACATTAATTTTGATTTCTGCGGTTTTCCCCGATTACTTTGCGGGGGATTACCCATAATAATTTTTACCAAAATCACAGTAACAATAATAACTACTATTGCCTTTAAATATTTTTTATTAAGAAATTTCATTATTTCATTACCATTTTTGATGAGTTTTTTTCTGAAACTTGCGTAGTAAATGTAAAATCACCACCTAACGCTAAATTTAAATTTGCACGGTTAGCAAGCAATTCATTTTGTAATTGTATAACGCTACTTTGTGCGTCAAACCAGCGATTTTGTGCATCTAATACTGTACTGTAATTAACTAAGCCCTGTTGATATTGTTCAAATGATAGTTTGTAAGCAGATTGTGCATTTTCACCCGCATCTGATTGAAACAACATTTGTTGCTGTAAAGAAGCGCCTTTCGATATAGCATTTTCAACATCACTAAAGGATTGATATAAAGTATCTAAATAATTTTGTTCTTGCTGACGTAATACTAAACGAGCAATTTTTTCATTATTGCGCAATCGACCGGCTTGAAAAAGAGGAGCTGATATATTACCTAACAACGACCAACCTAATGATGAAGGTGAAAAGAGATCGCTAAGATTAGTTTGCTGATCGTTAATAGAAGCAGAGAAACTAAAGCTGGGGAATCGTTGTTTGTGTGCAAAGGCTAACGAAGCATCTGTTGCCAGTAATTGATACCAACTCGCTTGTAAACTCGGTTTCTTTTGTAAAATATCTGCTGGTATTCCTAAAATTGGTGACGAATTAATTTTAGGTAATTTTGATGCTAATAAAATATTAGCACGCGGATAATCTCCAATTAAATTTTCAACAATACGTTTTGATTTTAATGCACTATTATTAAATTCTGTCACTTTTGCTAATGCACTGTTAAGCTCATTTCGAGTTAAATAAACATCAAGTGCACTGTTCAAACCTTCCTTATAACCTGACTCTATTATCGCTAAATTTTGCTTTGTATTTTTTGCACGCTGGATGTTTAATTGCAATAATTTTTCCGTTGCAACCGCATTATACCAAGCGGTTAACGTAGAAACGATTAGTTGGTTTTTTTGTTGTTCAAAGTTGGATTGTTGACTAAGCCAATCGAGATTCGCTTTTTGTTCATTCGCCGATAATTTCCCCCATAAATCTAATTCATACTTGGCGGTTAAATCCAACGAGGTACTATTTGAAATGTTTCCAGTTTTTCGTCGATTAACGGATAAATTAGCAGTAACATTAGGCCAAAATTGACTACCTGCATTTAATAGCTGATGCTTTTTTATATCAACGGCTAGTGCTTGCTGTTTTAATTTAAAATTATTTGTTAACGCTTTATCTATAATTTCTATTAATAATGGATCGTGAAAGTTTTGCAACCACTTACTCGTGGTTTTCAATTCTTTTAACTTACTTGCCCATTGTTCAGGAAGATTGATATCGTCTCGTTGAATGCTCAATTCGTTACTTATTCCTGAATCGAGTCGTTTATGAGGTTCATTTTCAGAACCAATAAATTGTGATTTTATGGAGCAAGCAGAAAGTAGCAGAAGGCTACTAACAAGTAGTGTACTTTTGATGAGATGCTGTGGCTTATTAATCATTTATAGCTAAATATTGTACTTATTTAGTTCAATATTAGTAAATAACTCTAAATAAACGCAAGCGACTTTACGTAAACTTACATATAAACAAGTTGAAACACAGGTTTAACAGCAAAGTCATCAATAAATAAATTAAAGTGCATTAATGATATTTTTGATTAAACACGGTCCTTGATAAATAAAACCGGTATAAACTTGTAATAATGATGCACCAGCAGCAATTTTTTCTTTAGCATCATCAGCACTAGCAACACCACCAACACCAATAATTGGTAATTTACCTGCAAGGGTTTCAGATAAAAGTTGAATAACTTTAGTACTTTTATCTTTAACAGGCTGTCCACTCAAACCACCTTGTTCATTGCCATGTTCGAGGTTTTCAACACCTTCACGTGACAAGGTAGTATTCGTGGCTATAACACCGTCTATTCCATTAGAAACTAAACATTGAGCAATATCAATAACTTCTTCTTTCGTTAAGTCTGGGGCTATTTTAACAGCAAGAGGGATATATTTATGGTATTTGTCTGCTAATACTTTTTGCTCTGCTTTTAATGACGATAATAATTCATTCAGCGCTTCACCATATTGTAAAGACCGTAGACCGGGTGTGTTAGGAGATGAAATATTGATAGTAATATATGAGGCGAAATTATAAACTTTACGCATACAATATAAATAATCGTCTTTAGCGTTTTCTTCAGGTGTATCTTTATTTTTGCCAATATTGATCCCCAAAACACCTTTAAAATTCGCTTTTTGCACTTGATTAACTAAATAATCAACGCCTTTATTGTTAAATCCCATACGGTTAATAATCGCATTAGCTGATTCAAGTCGAAAAATTCGAGGTTTATCATTACCCGGTTGAGGACGAGGCGTTACAGTTCCAATTTCAACAAAACCAAACCCCATAGCATCAAAGGCGCGAATACACTCACCATTTTTATCTAACCCCGCGGCTAAACCAACAGGATTAGAAAATTCAATCCCCATAACTGTTACAGGCTTATTAATTTTTTTCTGCTTATAAAAATTATTCAGTGGCGTAGCGCCCGTTTTTTTCAAACTTGCAATGGTTAATTCATGAATTTTTTCTGCGTCAAATTGAAAAAGAACTTTACGAATAGCTGAATAAAACATAACACCTCAATATTTATAAATAAAATAAACGTATATATACCCAAACCACCTCAAGATGCAGAATTCAGCTCGAATTAGCTTGGATATAAATAAAAATCCCCGACTGGCGGGGATTTTATCAGGTTGTGATATTAGCAAGCAATGGATATTATCTGCACACTATAAAAACACCTAACTTTTAGACTGGTGCGCAATTTAAGCTAAGCAACATCAATTCACGTAATGCCACTGAGAATTTAGCAAATTCATGCGTTTGGCTAGTTCTAAATTCAGCCAAAATTTGCTGCCAACGCTCAAGAGGTTGTTTATTCGCTTTAAACCAATTTTCCACTAACTCTTCAATGTTAGTTTCACTCTCTTTACTTTCTGCACAACCACAACTTAACACAACTGCTGCTAAAGAACGTTGCTGCCAATCAAGTTCTTCTCTAAAAGAAGCTCTTGCTAATGCTTGCCAATGATTATTAACCGGTTGACGAGTAATTTGATCTAAGAACCAATGTAATTCTAAGCGTTGTCCTAAAGTAAAATAAACTTTAGCAATAAATTCATCACTACGTTTATCAGCTTCAGCCAATTCCGCAATATCCATTACTGAGAAAATTGTACTCAACTGCGCTATACGTTTAGCAATATCAGCAGGAACATTACTATTAACAAGATCTTTTTCAACATGTGCTAATTGCGCTACTTCATCAGCAACAATAAAATCAGAAAGCTTATTGGTTAAAATAGCAAATGTTGGTTTAAAGTATTCAATCGCTTCGGGAATTGATAAAGACTTATCGCGATGACGTAAGAACCAACGAGTAACTCGACGAACTGTTCTTCGTAATTGAAATAACATTTCGGTTTGTACTAATGACGATACTTTATTGTCTAACTCTTCAATTTTATCGCGTATTAATGAAAATTCAAAAATTTCACTAGCAATTGAATAGCTATTAGCAACTTCTGCTACTGAGGCGCCTGTTTCTTCAAACATACGATTAACAAAGTTAAAGCCCATATCATTACTAATATGATTCGCGAGTTTTGTCGCAATAATTTCAGCTCTAAGAGGATGTTCATCCATTTTAGTATTGTAATTATCTTGTAATTTCTGAGGAAACGCGTCGACCAATAATGTACGATAATAAGGGTTATCACTTATTTCAGGGCATACCAAATCTTCTTTCAAAGTCATTTTGCTATAGGCTAATAAAACCGACAACTCTGGACGTGTAAACCCTTTACCTTGCGATAAACGCTCAGCTATTTCATCATCACTTGGAATGAATTCTAATGCACGATCAAGCTTTCCTGTGCGCTCTAGTTGATGAATAAACCTAATTTGCTCTTTTAATTGGCTAGCACCGCGTGAAGCTGTTACTGACAACGACTGTGTTTGACGGTAACAATCCTTAAGTACAATACTACCAACTTCATCAGTCATCGAATAAAGAAGTTTATTTCGTTGTTTAACAGTTAAATCACCACTGGCTACTAAACTATTCAGCAAAATTTTAATATTAACTTCGTTATCTGAACAATCAACACCACCAACATTATCAACTGCATCGGTATTCATGCGACCGTTATTTAAACAATATTCAATACGACCTAATTGGGTCATACCTAAATTACCGCCCTCACCCACAATCTTGGCTTGTAATTCAGCACCATTGATACGTAAGCTATCATTTGCACGATCGCCTACCTCAAGATGACTTTCCTTAGATGATTTAACGTAAGTCCCAATACCACCATTCCACATTAAATCAACTTCCATTTTCAATACTGCTTGAATCAACTCATTCGGTGACATTGATTGCTTTTTAGTATTGATCATTTTTTTGATTTCAGGCGTTAATTTAATTGATTTTGCCGAGCGTTCAAAAATACCACCACCAGCAGAAATTAATTTCGCATTATAATCAGTCCAACTACAACCTGGTGTGTTAAATAAACGCTCACGTTCAGGATAACTTGTCGCTGAATCAGGTGTTGGGTCAATGAATATATGTAAATGGTTAAATGCGCATTGTAAACGGATGTGTTTAGATAACAGCATACCATTACCAAATACATCACCTGCCATATCTCCTACTGCGATACAAGTAAAATCGGTTGTTTGGCAGTCGATACCAATTTCGCGGAAATGGCGTTTAACTGATTCCCATGCACCACGAGCAGTAATCCCCATCGCTTTATGGTCATAACCAACACTACCACCAGAAGCAAATGCATCACCTAACCAGTAGTTGTATTCTTCTGAAATGCCATTAGCTATATCAGAAAATGTTGCTGTGCCTTTATCAGCCGCCACAACTAAATATGGGTCGTCTTCGTCTAATCTTACAACGTCATTCGGATGGACAATTTCACCCGCAACAATATTGTCAGTAATATCTAATAAACCACGAATGAATGTACGATAACAAGCTTTACCATTTTCAAAAAATTCCTCACGAGTAGCATTTAAAGGTGTTTGTTTACAATAAAATCCACCTTTAGAGCCTACAGGAACAATTACAGTATTTTTAACTTGTTGTGCTTTTACTAAACCTAATACTTCGGTTCTGAAATCTTCACGTCTGTCAGACCAACGTAAACCACCACGAGCCACTTTACCAAAACGTAAATGAACACCTTCAACTTGTGGTGAATAGACAAAAATTTCAAATTTTGGCACTGGTTGTGGAATATCAGCAATTTTAGAAGATTCGATTTTGAACGATATATAAGATTTATCACCATTCTCTGAGTTTTTCTGGAAATAATTAGTCCGTAAGGTTGATTGAATTATTTCAACAAAACGACGGATAATCCTATCATCATCTAGATTAGCAACTTTATCTAACGAGTTTTCAATATTTTCGTTAACTTTATCAATAGCTTTCGTATTTCGTTTAACGTTAGGCATGAAGCTTAAGTTAAATAATTCAATTAATAATTCAGCTAAATTGGGGTAGCGGCTAAACGTATCTTCAATGTAATTTTGGCTAAAAGTACCGCCTATTTGGCGTTTGTATTTAGAGTAAGCACGTAAAATAGAAACTTCTCTACCATTTAAACCTGCACCTAAAATTAAACGATTAAAACCGTCATCTTCTAAATCACCATGCCAAACACGAGCAAAAGCATCTTGAAACAATGAACGAACTTTTTGAAGATCAAATTCTGCGGTGCCAGTAAGTAGCATAGAAAAGTCTAGTATCCAACACATTTCACCTGACGTTGTTTTGATCGAATAAGGACTTTCACCTATCACACGTAAACCAAAATTTTCAAGCATTGGTAACACTAAGGAAAGGTGTATTGGATCGCCCTTGTGAAATAATTTTAATTTCACGAAGCGACTATCTGACTTCTCTTCTTGTGGCTGATAAAACAACATTTCCATATTGTTATCATCATTAAGGTTTTCTAACTTTTCAATATCTACAATTGCAGTACCCGGTAATACTTCGTCTTTATATGCTTGCGGGAAATTTACATATTTTCGACTTAGTGCTTTTGCATCAGATTCACCATGATTTGCACTGAGCGCACTAACTAATTTATCATCCCAATTACGAGCGGCTTCATTTAAATTATTTTCAATTTCTTTCACGTTAATGTCCGCTTTTGTTTTATTTACCCGCACAATATAATGTGTTCTCGCTTGCACTGATTCAGAAAAGAAGGTTGTAAATTCGACTTCTCGATCGCTGCCAAAAGCTTCTTGTAATAGCGATTGTGTTTCAATTCTTAATTCGGTGTTGTAACGTTCTCGAGGTACATAAACCATGCAAGAATAAAAACGATCAAATGCATCACGGCGAACAAATAACCCTGAATAATCACGTTCTTGCATTTGTAAAATACCCATTACATTCTTCAATAGTTCTTTTACTGAAGACTGCAAAATTTCATCTCTTGGGTAGGTTTCTAAAATATTAATCAAAGTCTTGTAGGCATGAGTCCCTTGGGCAAAGCCTGAAGATTCACAAACATCAAGTACTTTAGCTTTAATTAAAGGCAAATCTAAAGCGCTGTTAGTGTAAAAAGCAGATCCAAACAATCCAATAAATCGTTCTTCACCAAGCACATTACCTTTGCTGTCAAAACGTTTAACACCGATATAATCAAGATGAGCAGGACGATGAACGCGTGAACGCGAATTTGTTTTTGTTAAAATCAAGTGTTTTTTGCCAATAGCCATTTCACGACCAGACTCACTCAATGTTGAAATTAAACGACTTGAAGTCCCCTTAGAGTTTTTCATTAAACCTAAGCTAGATGCCACATTAGCTTCTAAAGATATATCACCTTTTAACGCTTTAACATCATAAGAGCGGTAGCCCATTATGGTGAAATTATTATTAGCTACCCATTTTAAAAATTGAGTGGTGCTTTCTTTTTCGGCTTTAGTGCCTGGTAAATTTGCTTTTTGAACATCGGCAATAACATCATTTAAACGAGTAAGCATTGGCTGCCAATCATTAACTGTTAATGAAATATCTTCCACTACTGACAATAATTTAGTTTTAATTAAATCTAATTCTTTTTGGTTAGATTGACGATCAATCTCAATAAAGAACATCGTTTCTTTAGAAGTCTCTTTAAATTTCGGATCTACCGTAGAAGCTAAATCTATAATTTTTCGATTTTTATCGCGAGACAATTTTATAGGACTATTTAACATTAAGTGTGGAGATAAACCTAATCGGTTTAATGCAATGCGTATTGAGTCAACTAAAAAAGGCATATCTTTAACGATAACTTCAATAACTGTGTGGCTGGATTTCCAACCATTTGTGCTTACCGAGGGGTTAAAAACATGTATTACTGGAGCATCATTTTTATATTCATTAAGTGAACTCCATAAACTAAGTGTCGCCCCATATAAATCACTATCATTACGATTAGTTAAATCTAAAGGAGAAATATTACTATAGAGTAAATCAGCAAACTTAGTCACAATCGGAGATGCATCCGAAGGTACTTTTTGTTGAATAAGTTTTGTTACATTTTTTAAAATAACTGAAGGTAAACCGTCTACGAGCGCCATGCCGTTTTCCTTTTTGGTAAAACGATATTAATAATTATTATGAGCTAAAATCTAAGCGAATAATGTTAATTAGTTAACTAATCAACATTATTCAAACTGAGACATTTAATAGAATAGACTATTATTTAGATTTTATTAATAATTTTAAGCGATTGCGAGTGTTTTTTTGATCTGATTTCAGTATAGATTACGAAAAACTGACTAAAAGTAAAAATTTATGCATTTTGATTAGATATAAAAAATAAAGGCAACTAATACCTATTACTATTTTTATCGTAGTTTAAAGACAATTAAGTCAATTATCTGGGAATTTAACCACATAAAAGACTTATTTAACGGTAACAAAAATTTTGATATTCATTCAAAAAAATTTATTTGTCTTTCCATAAAAAAGAAGCAATTGCGGGGAGTACTATTACAGCAGCCAACATATTAACTAAAAACATAAAGGTTAATAAAATCCCCATATCCACTTGGAATTTCAAATCAGAGAAAAACCACGTAGAAACACCAATAGCTAGAGTGACGCCAGTAATTAACACTGCACTGCCTCGCTCTCGTAATGCTGCCAAATATGCTGATTGCACACTTTCACCATTTTTTAACCGTACATTCATTGTCGATAGAATATATATCCCGTAATCGACACCGATACCAACACCTAAGGCGATAACGGGTAATGTTGAAACAGTTAAGCCTATATTTAAAAAAGTCATTAACGCTTGGGCAAGCGTCGAAACCACGTAAAGGGGTAAAACTACAGATATCGTAGCTCTTATGCTTCTAAAGCTAACTAAACATAAAAATATTACCGCAATATAAACGTAAATCATCATCGGTATTTGAGCTTTTGCCACAGCCTCATTCGTTGCTGCCATAACTCCTACAGGCCCAGATGCTAATTTAAAATGGATTTTATCAGTTCCGAGTTCTTTTGCAGATTTTTTAACTGCATCAACCACCTTATTAATTGTTTCAGCTTTATGATCTTTTAAAAATAAAATAACCGGCATAACGCTACAATCACTATTGAGTAATCCGCTGGTAGTTGGAACTCGCGCAATAGACTGTACTAATGTTTGTTGGTTACGAGGCAGCGCACGCCACTTTGCGTTACCTTCATTATATCCAGCGTTAACAATTTTTGCGATTGATGCCAGACTAACTGCAGATTGAACACCTGCAACATTTTCCATTCGCCATTGAAATCTATCAATAATGTCCATGGTGTCGTAATAAGTACAAGAATCGGCATAGGTTTCTACGATAACCGACATATAATCAACACTAATGGCATAGTTATCTGTAATTGAAAATGTATCTTGGTTATAACGAGATGTTTCTTTTAATGCCGGAGCCCCTGCATGTAATTCTCCAATTTTCATGTTCTGCGAATATTGAAAACCAAAAGCATATAAAATAGCCGTTATTGCTAAAATAAAAATTGCCGCTTTCTTAGTGGCAAAAATTGACATGTTCCGCCAAATGCCAAATTCATGCTCATGTGAATAATTAGTTTTAGCCTGTGATTTAATTTCTTTTTCTTCATAACGAATAAACGAAACCAATACTGGCAATAACACTAAATTAGTTAATATTACAATGGCGACACCTAAAGAGGCCGTGATTGCTAATTCTCTTATAATACCTATATCTATCGCTAATAATGTTAAAAAACCTACTGTATCCGAAAGTAAAGCAATACCTCCTGGAATTAATAAAGCTTTAAAACTTGCTTGAGCAGCTTCTTTCGCTGTATACCCACTAGCAACTTGTTTGCTAATTGAATTGATCATTTGAACGCCATGACTAACGCCAATCGCGAAAATCAAAAAAGGAACTAAAATTGACATTGGATCTATACCAAAACCAAGTACAGATAAAGTGCCTAATTGCCAAATAACCGCAATTAAAGAACAAATAATAGGTAATGCAGTTAACGTTATTGAGTGACAGAAGAAAAATACCATGATGGCTGTAATGACAATAGCAACACCGAAAAATGCCACAACACCTTTGGCTCCTTGTGCAACATCACCAACCATTTTTGCGAAACCTATTATATGAACACTAATATTTCCTTGTTCAAATTTTTCTCTGATTTCTTGCTCTAACTGATCAGCAATTTTTAACGTATCTAATTTCTCTCCAGTTTCAGGATTGATTTCCATTAGTGAGGTTTTTACCATTGCACAGTGATAATCATCAGAAACCATACGGCCAACTATGCCTGCTTTTTCAATGTTGGATTTTACAATTGCCAAACCTTGTTTTGTTGGTTGAAAATTAGCTGGAATAACGGGGCCGCCAGCAAAACCATCCTCAACAACCTCAACAAAACGGGTGCTTGGCGAAAATAAAGAATTGACTTGAATCCGATCCACGCCTGGTATAAAAAACAGTTGATCATGAACCCCCTTTAATGCAGTAAAAAAATCAGCATTAAAAATATCTCCATCAGTATTACATACAGAGATTAAAATATTATTAGCGCCACCAAAATTTTGCTGATGCTTTAAATACGTTTTCATATACTCATGATTTAAAGGAATGTTTTTAGTGAAAGATGCTCCCATTTTGATTTGGCTAGCTTGATACATTAATCCTAATGTAGCCACTACAAAAATAATTAAGACAAATAGACGATGGCGAAAAAGTCCAATAGTTAAACGGTTAATTAACGACTCTACATTCATTTTTTACTTCACTTTAATTATTTTAATGCCAACATCAGATACAACGACCAACTGATGATTAAACCAAACACCTGAAATTAACGGTTTACCGTCTGTTTGAACTTCTTGTTTATATGATATTCCGTCATCACCACTTATTAATAAAACACCATTATTTCCGATAATAATAATTCGATCATCGTCGGTTAATATCACCGAGTTTAATAACGCAGTCGTATTACTCTTAATTAATTCCCATGGAGTACCATTTTTTAAACTTCTAAAAATATGTCCACGTAAACCAACCACAAGTAAATTACCTTGATGTGTACGCGCAATATCAAAGAATGAGCCTTGATATATTTCATCAAATGTTTGCCAGTTAAGTCCAAAATCATTACTTTTAGCGATCAAACCAATCTCACCAACAAGATAGGTTGTTCGACCGTCTTGAACAATTCTATTAAAGTGAGGCAAAATGCTAGCTATTTCATCTAAATACGCTTCTTCATCTTGTGATTTTAGTTCATTAATATACTGAGCATCATCTTTATTCAAAAATTCCGAGTGAAATTCATTCGTCCAATGTTTGCCGCCATCAATGGTTCGATAAAACATGCCATAAGCGCCAACAGCAACACCATGCATTTCATCTTTGAAAGTAACATCAAGTAAGGGTTTCTCTTTTTCTGGCTTATATTGTTGTATTTCCCAACTATAGCCACCGTCCGTCGTATGTAATATTGAGGCATCATGGCCAACTGCCCAGCCTTGTTGCGCATTTACAAAATATAAACTGGTTAAGGTTGATTGAATAGGAACAGAGGCTTGCTGCCAATTAATAGCATCAGTTGAAATTAAAATATTGCCGTGTTGACCAACTGCTACCAATTTTGTTTGATCGACAACAACAATATCAAGTAATAAGGATTTTTTTGCAAGAGGCTCTATTTCTGCATCCATAAATGAACTCGCCATGCTTGCTGTGGAAACACATAATAAAAACAAAAAGGATAGTAAAGAGAAAGTTGAAAGATAACGAAAGTGGTGACTCATAAATAATATACCTAATTAAGGGTAATGGTTTTAAACGGATAAATAAAATTAGTACTCTTTTTCACTACTATACCCGTTCTACCTGAAGATACTAGTTTCAGTAGGTTGATATTTGCACGCGCAAAGAAGATATTAGTTATTGTTTGTGCTCAAGGACTGTTCGGGTTTTCTTTGTCTGGTAAACAACAATCATTAAACAATTTTAAAATTAGATGCATATATAATATAGCTTAATTAACTATATGAAATGGTTTATAAAAAAACGGCTGGCTAAAATGCCAGCCGAATAATTTACCATTATTGAATAGTTGCTTATCTACGGCCTTCTCGTCTAAGCGCCGACGGCGTAAATTCTTTATCAGTTAGTTTAACTGAAAAATCATACATTTTAGCCTGATTATCTAAACCCATCGCAATATATCGACGTGATTGTAAATCATGAAACACTTCTAACGTTGACCATTGTGTTGGCACTTCATAATAATTTATCCCGTGAGCAACACCAACTCGATATAATTCATCACGATTATCATATATATCAGTGATCGCAACTTGCCAACTATCTTCATCAATATAAAACACACGTTTTTTGTAGGTATGACGAGTATCTGATTTAAGGTTTGCCTCAACTACCCATACACGATGCTTTTCATAGCGAACAAGATCCGGGTTGATATGACCAGGTTGTAAAATATCTTTATATTGAACCTTATCACTATGCAAGCGGTAGTCATTGTATGGGATCAATAACTCCTGTTTACCTTTAAGTGTCCAAGTATAACGATTAGGTGCACCATTAAACATATCGAAATCATCAGTAGTTCTTAAACCATCAGACGCTGTTCCGGGGGCATCATATGCAACATTAGGGGCGCGACGAACTCGGCGTTGACCTGTATTGTAAGTCCATGCTTGACGAGGTGTTTTAATTTGATCCATGGTTTCATGAACTAATAAAGCAGTACCAGCTAAACGTGCAGGTTCAGTAACCTTTTGTTTAAACTTAAATAAGATATTGGTTTTTTCAAGTTCCTCAGGTGAGGCGCCCTTCACATCATATGGAAGCAATAAACGATCATCAAAGCCAATAAACGTATAATCACCCGATTTTGTTGGCGCTGCTTGCCCACCAAAGCGAACTACAGATTCACCACGATAACGTAAAATATGATTCCAGATGGCTTCTAATCCATTCGCTGGAATTGGAAAAGGAATGCCAACAGCTGCTTGCTTAATACCGTTACCACCTTCAACTAATTCAGCTCTGGTTGCATTATCTTTTATTGCTTGATACACATATTTTGGAAATGAAGCACTACGACGTGTTTGATAAACATTCATTTTAAAGGTGCTAGGATAAGTATTAATTAACTTAATTTGCCCTGGCGTTAAAATATCTTTGTATTGCGCCGCATTACTAGCATTTACTGTATATTTAATTTTATCTGAAGAAAATGGGTCTGGATGATGATCTCCAACAGTGTAACCAGCGGGTGCTTTAGTAATTCCACCAGTCCAAGCAGGAATAGAACCATCTGCATTTGCCGCTCTAACAGCGCCCATTGGCGTCAATTCTTTATCAAGTTTAGCTGCTTGGTCAGGGGTGATTTTAGCCATAGCTGAGCCACCAAAAATAGCCATCGAAACAGCAACTGACATTAACGTAACTTTTTTTATAGAGCTTTTCTGTGTTGATTTAATTTTTATAGCTTTATTTAACATTGAGAAGCCTCCTTAAATTGAATATTTAATGTTGAAAGAAATATAATCGCGGTCTGCAATAGCGTTAGTACTACCCTCACCACCCCAAAATGCATTGTAGGTAAAGTTAGCTGACCAACGACTTTGATAATCAAAATCGACGCCCAATGCTAGCGATTTACGCCCTTCAACAAATAAAAATAATGGATCTGGCGTAATCCCCGAAACATCATGTGAGAAAACAGCACGTGGTGAAACGTTAATTCCAGCAATAACATTGTTATAATCTAGTTTAACAACCGCACGATACCCCCAAGCAAATTCGTCAGGAAAAGGATTCGTTTCTCGGCCATTTTGTAAGCCAAGTTCTAAACCTTCTTTGCCTGACACTCCACCATTTCTAGCAGTACCGGCACTGTTTAAACGTAACACATTAGGATCTGGCATATCATTAATGTTGATGCCACCAACTTCAATCAAGCCAACTAATTGGCTAGCACCAAACGTTGGACCAAAGAGTTGTGTTAGCGTTATTTGGCCTTGCACAGTATCAGATAAAATAAAACCATCTGCTTGTACACCAGGTCCGTATGGATCACCATTAGCATTAACAATTTGAGAAACATTGTCTAAATCAGGACGCAACCCAGCATTCGCCAATTGTTGCGGCATTGCAGCAAACAATAATTCAACATCATCAATTTGTAGAGGTTCATTTTGTCGGTACGTAATTTCGCCGGCTATCGCTGTAGTTCCCGCGGTAGTATTAAAACTTAAAGCGTATGCTTTAATATCTTCAGGGTAAGCAAGTTGTACTTGTGAAAACGCAGACAAATTATCATAAATATTTTGCTCTGTTGCCTTGTTAGCGGCTAAAAAAGCTAAATCTGTACCAATACTTTGGGCTCCGAAATCAGCAGTAACACCTGAAAAAAGAGGTCTTCTACTATGATAGTTCATATAATAAAGACTTAATTCAGTATCATTTAACTCTTGTAAATACCAAGATAAACGTAAACCATATTGGCCACCATTTTTAGGTTCTAATTCAGCTTTTGTACCGGGAGCTCTCAACGTTACTTTGGTTGGGTAGGCTAAATACATTTGTGCGGCTGCGCCCATTAAAGCAGGATCGCCAGATCGCATCATCGCGCCAATTTCATTAAGACCACCAAGTAAGAAATCTAGATCCATATCGGGATTACCCGAAAAACCTAACGAAACATTGTTGTATTGGCCGCCATCTCCGGCGAAATCATTAGTAGAAAAATAACTACCAGGCGCTGGTAATACCGTTTTTTCCCAACTGTATTGATAAAAAGCTTCAACATTAAAGGTATCAGTTACCCCCAATGATGCCCAAACAGCACCAAAAGGAATAAAAGCCTCTTTAAGTTCTGCACCAGGAGCTTTTAATCGTGCTATATCGACAGGATTAAGTTCGCTAATACCATGAGATATTAGCGTGCTTTCACCCCAGCTAATGACTTGTTGACCAATTCGAACAGATAATGGCATTTCACCAATATCAAAATCACCATAGACAAAAGCATCTAGTAAGCGAATATCGCGACAGACTTGTTCTCGTGAAACAGAATCACGACATGGATTATTTTGTTTGCCCGATAAAGGATTTGTCCAAGGACGATCGTTATCCATCATTTCGAAATCGTAGAAATACATACCACGAACAAATAGACCAATATTGTCATGACGAATATCTAACTCATGCGAGCCTTTAAGTATTGTTGAAAAGGCTTTGCCTGCATCAAAATTTAGGTTACCGCTATCCACGTTATTTGAATAACCACCCTCTCCCTGCCAAATGATTGAGTTAATTGGATTAGCGTTTAAGGCTGCATGGTAATTACTAAAATCAAAGCCATTTTGAATATTGTTTGATTTACCAATTTGCGTCCCCCAATCTCGATTTTCGACACGTATACTAGAACCCAAACTAAATGTTGAATCAAAACTAATATCGAAATTACCCAATTGAAATTTAGCCGCACTAGCGTTATTGGCAGCTAATGAAACCATCGCAGCAGTAATACCAATTACCAATGCTTTTTTATTAAATTTAAAAGAAGGGCTTTGTTTCATTAATTATCTCCCCAGACCCGAAATTGATTATTTTGCTTTATTGTTGTTTTCATAATCAATTACCTTGAAATGATTTTTTGAAAGGTTATTTCAAAAAATAGAGGTAATCAATTACAAGCTATTCTGCTAAAAAATATTTCTAATACAACCCTAATGCTTCTTATATATGAAGCGGGATAAAACAATAATTGCATCATTTTAACAATGAGGCAAGGCTTAATAGGCTCGCTTAAACTGCTGTATTTAAATGAATTGCAGCTATTAAGCAAGTAAAACAAAGTACATGTTTAAAACGTTTGTTTGAATTTGTTTTTATCTTAATCTAGCATTAATCACTAAGTGAATGAATTAACAGTTCTTTAATTTGCTATTCTGATTAATATACCAAACTCAATGGTCTGACCAGCGTTTAAAGCAGTTACTCTAATTATTGTAATTTTGTTAACGAAAAAAATTTATTATTTTTAGTTTCTAAACGAAAATAACCTTGAACTCCGTTTGGCGTGACAAATTTTCTTAAATGCATAGCAGGAAATTGCACGCGCAAGCCTTGTGTACTCGTTACTACAATACCCGTAACCTGCCCTTGATAATAGGGCAGGAATTCGCTATACGCCATGTTGAGTGAAAAAAAATATTTTTTTATTTGCATCGATAAACACCGGTATAGTTAAGCCAGTGCGGCATTGAGTTTTTCTTGCAGATCTTTAGATAAATTATCTATGCTTTGCAAACGTTTTAGTTGCGTTTTCATTAAACCTTGATGATGCTTATTAAAACTCTTATAACTCATTAAAGGCGTTAGTAAGCGAGAGGCAACTTGTGGATTAATTTCATTCAGTAAAATCAATTGATCGGTTAAAAATTGATAACCTCTGCCTTGTGGACAGTGGAAATTCAGTGGGTTTTGTTGACTAAATGCCCCAAGTAAAGAACGGGCACGGTTCGGATTTTTCAAACTAAATAATGGGTGCTTAATTAAATTTTCTAACCGTTCAAAAATATCTTCAGCATTAAAAACTCCATTAAGCATAAACCATTTATCCATAACTAAAGTGGTGTTATGCCAAGCAGCTTCAAAGGTTGCCATATGTGGAAAAAACCCTGCTAGATTATTTTGACTGCTTATTTTTAATGCCGCTAAACTATCTGTCATATTGTCTGCTACTTCTGATTGTTCATTGACCAAATAATGATATTTTGGCAATAAAGCTAAATAAGACAAACAAACATTTTTTAAGGCACGTTTAGCAACAGAAATTTTATCATTTTGATAATTTGACTGAATGCAGCTGTTATATACGTTTAATAAATCTTTCGATAAGCCTTGTGCTAAAAATAACGCCAAGGTTTGAATAGCTTGATGTAAAGCAATTGGGTCAACTTCATCAATCAACTCAGATAACTCGTCAAAATTAGGCAAAATTAATTGCTCTGCAATTAAAGCTTTATCTGTATCTGACGTTAAAATTTTCGCGAATGAATTCAACAACGTTTCTGGTATGCTTTGCTGATTATTTATTGTTAAGTTTTTAATATAGCGGATCAATAATTGTTGCCCTGCATCCCAACGACAGAATTCATCTTGTGCATGCACCATAATAGCTTCTAATTCTTCATCGCTTTGTTCAAATTCGAGTTTAACTGGCGCAGAAAAATTGCCTAGTAAAGCAATAATGGGTTGCTTTTGTTGTGAAAAAGTCCAAGTGTTACTTTGGGTTGTTAATGAAAGAAGCTGTTGCTCACTTTGAAAAGTTTCTTTATTAATCAGTTCAATCCTTATTGGGACATGTAAAGCACAAGTAGCATTATCATTTTTTTGCTGTGGTATAGTTTGCTTAATTGTTAACGATAACTCTTGCTTGTGTTCATCAAAGTATTGAACGACATTAATTACTGGTGTACCTGATTGACTGTACCAATGTTTAAATACTGTTAAATCTATTTCGGAAGCATCGGCCATCGCTTCAACAAAATCATCACAAGTTACAGCCATACCATCAAAGCGTTTAAAATAAAGTTTCATCCCTTGAGCAAACTTTTCTTGGCCTAATAAGGTATGGATCATGCGAATAACTTCTGCGCCTTTTTCATAAACCGTTAACGTATAAAAATTATTCATTTCAATAACTTTTTCAGGACGAATAGGATGTGCCATTGGCCCTGCATCTTCGGCAAACTGATGGGTGCGTAATAGCCTTACATTTTGAATACGGGTAACCGCTGCAGAATGCATGTCCGCACTAAATTGTTGATCTCTAAATACTGTTAAGCCTTCTTTTAAACTTAGCTGAAACCAATCGCGACAAGTCACCCTATTTCCAGTCCAATTATGAAAGTACTCATGAGCGATCACCGCTTCAACATTAAAATAATCAGTATCTGTCGCTGTTTGTACGTCAGCTAATACAAATTTACTATTAAAGACATTAAGCCCTTTATTTTCCATCGCCCCCATATTGAAAAAATCTACAGCGACGATCATATAAATATCTAGGTCGTATTCTAAATCAAAGGTATCTTCATCCCATTTCATTGACGCTTTAAGTGATGACATTGCATGCTCTGCTTTAGACAAATTACCTTTATCAACAAAAATTTCAAGTTTGACATCACGACCTGATTTGCGGGTAAACTTATCGGCTAATACATCAAAATCCCCTGCAACAAGGGCAAACAAATAACAAGGTTTAGGAAACGGGTCGTGCCAAATGGCAAAATGTTTACCTTGATCTAAATCACCTGATGAAATTTTATTACCATTAGAAAGTAAACAAGGGTAATTATCTTTATTTGCAATAACTTTTGTGGTGAAGATTGCCATTACATCAGGGCGATCTAAGTAATAACTTATTCGGCGAAAGCCTTCAGCTTCACATTGCGTACAAAAAGCAGTACCAGATTTAAATAAACCTTCTAAAGTGGTATTATTTGTGGGATCTATTTCTGTGTTAATTGTTAATTCAAATTGATTGTTATCAGCTCCTAAATCAAAGGATTCCAAAGGTATAATCAACTGATTATCAGTCACTTGATACTGCTTTGGCGTTAAAACTATGCCATTAAATAAAACTGATTTCAGGGTTAAATTATCACCATCTAATATAATTTCAGTGCAATTTATATTAACTCGTTGCACAGCAAGTTTACTCATCACTTGAGTTTGATGATCTTCAAGTTCAAAAGTTAAATCAACTGTTTTAATGGTAAACGCGGGTGCTTGGTAATCTGCTAAATAGCGAGAAGAGAAATCGGTCATAAAAGTACCTATACTCAATTAAGAGAAAAATAAATGAAAAAAGCCTGAATTAACAGGCTAATATTATAATAAATATCAATATTTGTCGTACTGAATTTTATTCAGTATTTAGTAATTAATCTTTAACAACTAGCTTTTTAATTTTAAAGCCTATGTAACCATAGATTATAGCTAGAATAGGATTAATCAGATTAAAAAATGCGTAAAAAATATAATCTAGTGGGTTGACCAATAATACACTATACATATAAGCACCACAGGTATTCCAAGGAATGAGTGGTGAAGTTATGGTGCCCGAATCTTCTAAAGTGCGGCTCAGGGCAACCGGATGTAAACCACGGCGAGCATATTCTTCTTTATACATTCTCCCCGGCATTACAATTGCCATATATTGATCTGCAGCAATTAAATTCGTTCCTATACAAGTTGCTACCGTACTAGCAATTAACCCGCCCGTTGATTTTGCGGCTTTTAATATAGCGGTAACAAATTTTTTCAGCATGCCTAAATGTTCAAGTACCGCACCAAAACTTAATGCACACATGATTAACCAAATAGTATTTAGCATGCTCGACATGCCCCCACCGCTAAGTAGTTTGTTTAATTCGGGATTACCGGTCTCAATTTTTACACCATTAAAAAAAGCAGTCCAAACCACCGTTAAATGAGCGGTAAAACTATCGGTGCCAGCAGCTGCCAAACGCATGATCAGCTCTGATTGAAATAACACAGCCCAAATAGCCCCCATAATTGCACCGATTGCAACGGCAGGAAATGCAGGAACTTTTTTCATCGCTAATACCAATAAAACAATCAAAGGGACTAGGTTCATCAAGTTAATATTAAATTGTTGATTAAGTTGGGCGCTTAAAAGGTCAATCGCAGTATTCGAGGTGGTAATAGTCTCTTGGAAACCTAAAATAGTAAATAATATTAAGGCAATAACAATTGACGGGATAGTAGTCCACATCATGTTGCGAATGTGTGCAAATAATTCCCCTCCGGCTACCGCTGGCGCTAAATTTGTAGTTTCAGACAGTGGTGAAATTTTATCGCCAAAATAAGCGCCCGATATAATCGCTCCTGCAGTTATTGCAGGATCCAATGCTAAGCCTTGAGCAATTCCGATTAAAGCGACACCTATAGTCGCTGCTGTAGTCCATGAACTACCTATACTCATCGCTACAATGCCGCAAATAATACAAGCTGCAGCATAAAACCATTGTGGATTTAAAATTTGTAAACCGTAATAGATCATCGTGGGCACAGTACCTGATAATAACCAAGTACCTATTAATGAACCCACAGCCATTAAAATAAGAACAGCGCCTAAAGATAATGAAATACCATGCACAATAGCTTTTTCCATAGAAGCCCATGTGTAACCATTCTTGAAACCAATAATAATGGCAATCCCCATACTTAATAATAACCCAATTTGATTAGGCCCATATGAGGAGTCGTTACCAAAATAAACAACGCCTGCGGCAAGCATTATTACTAAGGAGATAACCGGTATCAAAGCATCGACAAGACTTGGTTGTTTAGTATTTTCTGAATTTGTTAAACTAGAATTTTCTGACATGGGTTTTTACAACCTCTCATTTATTATTTATTTATTATATCAACATTATTATTCATTTCGTTTTTAGATAAAATTCAATATGATACGAAACAATTAGTACTCTACCATAACCCAATTTATTTGGCACCTATCGAAACCAAATTGAGTTATAAAGGTTATTGGCACAGGTGTATCTTACTTGAAAATGCCCTTTACTTGTGGAGCTAAGTATAAAAAGTAAAAACCGCCTTTCGGCGGTTATTATTTTATAGTTTACTATTTTTGGCATATTTTTCTGATGCAGCAAAATCAAAGGTTATTTGTGCTGCTTCATCTAAAAACGGGTCTAATTTTGCTAACTCATCTGAAACATCGTCAGGCAAATCATCTAGAGACTTAACTTGCTTTTTACCTAAATTAAGTAAACGTTCGTTAACTCTTTTTAAACGCTTAGCTTTATTTTCTTCTCGTTTAATTTTTCGTGTATCAAAATTCAAAGAAACTGTTTTATCATCTTTTTCTTTTTTATAAATATTAATATCATCAAGTAAGTAATTGAATTCTTTATTTTCTTTGATACGTTGCTTATATGCTGTATCGAGAGAAATAATTTCAGAACTCAAATCTGATATTTTATTATATTGAGCTTTTCTAATTTGATCCCAAGGTAATGCATTATCTTCTTTACTTTCGCCCCAGTCTTCTGGGTCAATAGCACTTGGAAAAATGATATCAGGCATTACGCCATGTTTTTGAGTACTTCCGCCACTAATGCGATAAAATTTAGCAATCGTATATTGAATACTGCCAATTGGATGTTCAAATAAGTCATAAATACGACCTAATGGGCGATGTTGTTGTACCGTACCTTTTCCGAAGGTATGTTCACCTATAATAATTCCACGACCATAATCTTGAATAGCGGCAGCAAAGATTTCTGATGCTGAAGCACTATATCGGTCAACCATTACGGTTAATGGACCATCATAATAAACGACACCATCTCTATCAGTATTAACGGCTATGCGATTAGCACCATTGCGAATTTGGACTACAGGCCCTTTTTTAATAAATAAACCCGTTAATAATGTTGCTTCGTTTAATGAACCACCACCGTCACCACGCAAATCAATTATAATACCTTTAACATCTTCTTTTAATAATTTATCAATTTCATTTTTCACATCAACAGATAAATGATTATAAAAACTTGGAATGGTAATAACGCCAAGTTTACGTTGATGTGCTTTATCCGATTTATCAATATAAACTTCAGATTTTGCTTGTCTGTCTTCAAGTTTAATTTTGTCACGAACTATTGAAACAATTTTAATACTGGCATCATCATCAGAATCACTAGGTAATACCTGCAAACGAACCTTAGTGCCTTTCGGGCCTTTAATTAAATCAACTACGTCGTCTAAACGCCAGCCAATAACATCGACAAACTCTTCATCATCTTGCGAAACACCAACAATTCTATCGTTTGCTTTTAACTCGTTTGATTTATCAGCAGGGCCGCCAGCTACAACACTCATAATAGTGGTGTAATCGTCTTCAGCTCTAAGTACTGCACCAATGCCCTCTAATGATAAATTCATTTCCATTTGAAATTTTTCAGCATTACGAGGAGACAAATATGAGGTGTGCGGTTCTACTACATGAGAAAATCCATTCATTAACAATTGAAAGGCATCTTCACTTTCGCCTTGTGTTAATCGTTTAATAGCATAACGATAGCGCTTGGTAAGAATTTCTTGAATTTTGGGCCACTTTTTTCCTGCTAATGTTAAATTAAGCGCATCATATTTAACTTTTTTACGCCATAATTCATCAAGTTCGGCATCATTTTTAGGCCAATCAGCCTTTTCTCTATCAAAATTATAGGTTTCGTCTTTAGTAAAATCAAAAGACGATTCAGCTTGTTCTTTATCATCAACACTCTGTGTTTTTAATAAGTTTATTGCATATTGATAACGTTCTAGTCGTCGTTGCATATTAAGGTTGTATATTTCATAAGGAATTTGCAACTTACCACCTGTGACTACATCATCGAATTCATCACGATATTGTTCAAATTTTTTAACATCACTAGCAAGAAATATATTACGAGAATAATCAAGTTGTTTGATAAATTTATCAAATACTTGTTCAGATAACTGGTCATCAATTTTTACAGCTTTATAATGAGAACGAGTATATTGCGCGACAATTCGTTTACTGGCAGTTATATGCTGGCTTTGTGCATGAAGTTGAGGGATTTTAGCGGTATTTTCAATATTACCAATTTGATGACTGTTAACTTCAGCAAAAAGAAACGTGCTGGAAAATGATAATGAAAGGGCAAGTGCTATACGACCTAATTTTTGCATGCCTAGAACTCCAATTAATGATAATACGACGACAGTTGAAAATGTAATATTTTCAACTGTCGATATTGATATGAAAAATTAGAATTTACTCACTTTTAGCACTAACACTCTCAGTAAATAAATTGTTAATTTGTGTCTTTACAACCATACCAGATGTCAACTCAACGCTAACATCATTTCCTGCAACTTCTTTAACTATAGCATCCATAGGCGAATTACCTAATTGAACTTTTACCGATTGACCTGTTTTTAATGTTGCTTGATCAATTTTATCTAATTTAACCGCTACTTTTTTCTTCGGCTCTTTATTCGATTTTACCGCACTAAACTTAGCATTCTGTTTAGTCGATTCTTTATCTGAATGCTTATCGTTAGACTTCCCTTTATAAGGTTTATTCGCTTTATTGTCTTGTGATTTTTTGTAAGAAGTTTTTTCTGTAGTCTTATGACCGAATTTTTCTTGGCTTTCTTTCAAAGTTTTACTGGCATAATCAGCCTGTTCTTGATCTATTTCTGCAACGTCTTCACCCTGTAAGTTGATACGTTGTGCACCTAATTTAATCGACTTCAAATAGCGCCAACTGCTAGTGTAATGACGTAATACTTGACGTAATCGAGTTTTACTCACCATATCATCATCAGCCAATTGTTCAGCTAACTCTTGAAAAATACCAATTTTAAGCGGCTTAGCTGCACCTTTGATTAAAAAACATTTAGGAAATTTATCTGCCAAATAAGCAATTAATTCTTTATTTGTTTTAGGCTTAGCTTCGTTAGTTGTATTTTCATCGCTGTCAGTATCAATACTATCTGCTGTTTCTACCACATCAGTTTTTACAACTTCTTTTGTAGGTTCAACAGCTACATCAGGTACTTCCGCCGTAATTTTTTCGCTAAGCGTTTCATCAACAACAGGTTTATCGGTATTTTCTTTAGTTTCCATAAATTTACTACTTTTGTTTAATAATCTTCAAGATATTGTTCACGGTTTTGCAATACATGCTGACACCAGTCTAATATCTCATCTGTTTCTAAATCGGGCAATTCACTGTGCCCTATCCAATGGTGCCAAACCATTGTTAATAAGCGTTCCAGCACATCGGTATTAATATCTTCTTCAGCCATATCATAAAGTACATGAAATATTTCATTCATGCGCTCGGCTACTTGTTCTTCTTCACCATCCCAGTCGCCAACAACAGCCTCTGAAACTAAATAATCATGAACATCAACAAATTCTTTCATTACTTATTATCAACACTATTTGATAATGATTTTTCGAGTAATCTAACCAACGCTTCTAAACCAAGTTGATCTTCTTGATCGAATCGATCATAACTGATTGAATCAATATCAAGCACCGCAATAACTTCGTTGTTGAAATTAACTGGGATAACAATTTCGGCATTGCTGTTGGCATCACAGGCAATATGACCGCTAAATTGGTGCACATCACTGATACGTTGTGTGCTTTTAGTCGAAACAGCTGTTCCACAAACACCAGTGCCGATAGGTATACGAATACAGGCAACTTTACCTTGAAACGGTCCCAAAACTAGCTGTTTATCTAACACTCGATAAAATCCAGCCCAATTAACTTCACTTAATTGATCGAATAATATCGCACTGATGTTAGCCATATTGGCAATTAAATCATTTTCATCGCTGATTACAGCACTAACCTGTGCATTTAACTGCTGGTAAAATTCTATTTTAGTCATTAAATCTTTATATCATGGCTACTTTGTAGTTTAAGTTTTAAACAACATCAGCATCATCTTTGAAAAGCGCCTAACATACCTTGAATGAGTCAGAAATTAAAGCATTATTGGTCGGTAATTGAGGCTATTTGTCGCATTTTACTTTAATTCATATAAATAAAAGCAAAATAACCAATAAAGAGAGAGGAAACAAGTTTAAGGCTCAATAGCAAAAGTAACAAATACCTCCGCATTTATTTGTTTAGTACCCGCTTGAGATTGATGGATTGATGCTTCACTATTGAATGACATTCTCATGTTTACTGGCGCATTATAAGAGGTTTCTTTTAAATAGATTAATTTACCTAATTCTACTCCGGCTTGTGCTGCAATTTTCATCGCTTTCTCTTTTGCGATTTGTATCGCCATCATTAATGCTTTTTGGTAATAAATATCAGCTTGTCCGACCGACATACTCAATGGTGAAATGTTCGTTACACCAATTTTTATTATTTGATCAAGCAAACGATCATAATCTTCAATATTTGCAATATTCACCTTAATTTGACGACTTACTTCAAATACATAAGCTTGCTGTAACTTATTTTTATCTTTGTTTTTATTTACATGAATGCGACCTTTCTCATTATGAGGAAATTTTTTATTTATTTCGATATCTGAATATTTTACCGGTTGTTTTTGATAAATAGGACGTAAATTCATCCGTGCTGATTGAATATCAGTAGCTTTTATACCCATTTTTTTAGCCGCATTAACCACAAGTGTTGTTTTGTGATCAACCAACGCTTTGGTTTTACTCGCACTTTTACCACGAGTAACGATAGAAAATGAAAGGGAGAATCGGTCAGGAACAGCTTCAACGGCGGCTTTTCCTGAAACTTCAATACCTTGAGGTTGTTGATATGCAAAGCTCTTAGCCGATATTAATAAGCTTGTTAATAATATTGATAAAAAATATTTATTCATTCTTAAAGTCCATTAAACAAAAACTAATAATTAATATTAAACACCTAAAAACATTAAACCGATAGCGCTAAAATGTAATTATTTTACTTAGAAATGTAAGAAGCCTGAACAATTGTTTAATGTGAACAGTTACTCAGGCTTTATTTTGTTTAACATTTTCTAGCGATTTTATCGTTAAAAGCTGTTTTGGGGAATTCTCACTTTTCCTTCCATTAAAACACGCGCGCTGCGGCTCATACTCACTTTTTTCACTGTCCAATTATTTGCAATTAACTCCGCTTCTGCGCCAACTTTTAAGGTTCCAGATGGATGTCCAAAGGTGACTGACGATTTATCACCACCGCCAGCCGCTAAATTAACTAAAGTGCCAGGAATTGCCGCCGCAGTACCAATGGCAACAGCAGCAGTCCCCATCATGGCATGATGTAGTAATCCCATACTTAAAGCACGAACATTGAGATCAATATTCTCTGCTGAAATTGCCTTGCCGCTTGAAGATGTATAGCTTTTAGCAGGCGCTACAAATGCCACTTTTGGCGTATGCTGGCGATTGGCAGCTTCACTAATATCACTAATTAAACCCATTTTAACTGCGCCGTAAGCGCGAATGGTTTCAAACATAGCTAACGCTTTTTCATCACCGTTAATTGCCGATTGTAATTCTGTGCCTGCATATTTTATTTCATCGGCATTTAAGAATATGGTCGGAATACCTGCACTGATCATAGTGGTTTTAAATGTACCAACACCCGGCACTTCTAACTCATCTACTACATTACCCGTTGGAAACATTGCTTCACTAGGATCAACTGGCGCGATAAAATCTACCAATACTTCAGCAGCAGGAAAAGTTACACCATCAAGTTCAAAATCACCCGTTTCTTGTACTTCACCATTAGTAATAGGCACATGAGCTATTATAGTTTTGCTAATATTCTTTTGCCAAATGCGTACGGTACAAACACCATTTTCAGGAATGCGTGATGGCTCAACCAAACCTGAACTAATCGCAAATGAGCCAACCGCTGCAGTTAAATTACCGCAATTTCCCGACCAATCAACAAACGCTTTATCAATAGCCACTTGGCCAAATAAATAGTCAACATCGTGATCTACTTGTTCAGATTTCGCTAAAATAACGGTTTTACTGGTACTTGAAGTTGCCCCGCCCATTCCATCAGTTTGTTTACCATAAGGATCTGGGCTACCAATAACGCGCAACAACATATTGTCACGCGCTTCACCAGCCACCTGACACGATTGAGGTAAATCAATTAAATTAAAAAAAACACCTTTTGAGGTACCGCCACGCATATACGTTGCAGGAATTTTTACTTGTGGTAAAAAAGCCATGAGTTTCCTTTTTAAATATTTCGATAAAATGGCACATAAAATGTGTCATTAATAAGTAAGTTATTAATTTACATGGCTATGCATCTTATTCAGAAAGATTGAAATATTACTGATTTTATCGTCATACTGAACTTGTTTCAGTATCTCAAGCGAATAGATCCTGAAATAAATTCAGGATGACAGATTCAATATAACCATCTAAGTTATCTACATAATCATGTTAATTTATAATAGAGTTAATGATTAAACGATTTAGTTTTATTGAGAGCAAGGCGGTTGCACGGAGCTTGGTTTTCCAAGTGAGTACAACCAACGCAGCTATCATTCAAATTAAACGTTTAGGCATTCGACTCTAAGAAGTCGTTAGCAAACTTTTGAAGAACTCCACCTGCGTTGTAAACGCTGACTTCTTCTGCTGTATCTAAACGACACTTAACCAAAATTTCAACACGTTCACCTGCGCTATCGCCTTTTTGGCGTGTCATTACAACGGTCATTTCACCACCTGCGGTTGGCGTACCTGCAACGTCATATGTTTCACTACCATCAATAGCATAAGTATGACGCGTTTCGCCGTTAATAAATTCTAACGGTAATACGCCCATGCCAACTAAGTTAGTGCGATGAATACGTTCAAAACCTTCAGCAACAATTACTTCAACCCCCGCTAAACGCACACCTTTGGCTGCCCAATCGCGTGATGAACCTTGACCATAGTCAGCGCCAGCAACAATAATTAACGGTTGTTTACGCTGCATGTAGGTTTCAATGGCTTCCCACATCCGTGATTCTTTGCCTTCAGGCTCAATACGCGCTAATGAACCTTGTTTAACTTCACCGTTTTCATCACGGCACATTTCGTTAAACAATTTAGGATTAGCAAACGTTGCACGTTGCGCGGTTAAATGATCACCGCGATGGGTTGCATACGAGTTAAAGTCTTCTTCGGGCAAACCCATTTTATGTAAATAAGCTCCAGCAGCACTTTTAAGCATAATCGCGTTTGACGGTGATAAATGATCGGTGGTGATGTTATCGCCCAAAACAGCCAACGGTATCATGTCTTTCATGGTACGTTCACCAGCCAAAGCTCCCTCCCAGTAAGGAGGTCGGCGAATATAAGTACTCATTTCTCGCCAATCGTATAACGGACTTTCTGCCGGTTCAAATGCGTCTAAATCAAACATTGGCGTATAAATCTTTTTAAATTGCTCAGGTTTAACACTGGCACTAACAATAGCGTCAATTTCAGCATCGCTTGGCCAGATATCTTTTAGCGTTATATCGTTACCATTTTGATCTTGTCCTAAGCTATCTTTTTCAATATCAAAACGCATAGTACCTGCAATAGCGTACGCAACCACTAATGGCGGTGATGCTAAAAAGGCTTGTTTAGCATACGGATGAATACGTCCGTCAAAATTACGATTACCCGATAAAACTGCAGTGGTGTATAGGTCTCGTTCAACCACTTCTTGTTGAATTTTAGGATCTAACGCGCCACTCATTCCGTTACAGGTAGTACATGCATAACCAACAATACCGAAACCTAGTTTTTCCATTTCGGTAAGTAAACCAGCGTCTTCTAAATAAAGCTTGGCTACTTTAGAGCCGGGTGCAAAAGAGGTTTTAACCCAAGGTTTACGTGTTAAACCTAACTTATTCGCGTTACGTGCTACTAACGCCGCCGCAACAACATTGCGCGGATTAGAAGTATTTGTACAACTGGTAATAGCCGCAATAATTACCGCGCCATCTGGCATTTCACCCGTTTGCACTTGTTCTTTACAATGTGCTAAATCTTTCGCAATACCTTTTGCTGCTAATTCAGCCGTAGGTAAACGACGATGAGGGTTTGAAGGCCCTGCCATGTTGCGTGTAACGGTTGATAAATCAAATCCTAAAACGCGTTCATATTCAGCGGTAACTAAATCATCCGCCCATAAGCCTGTTTCTTTCGCGTAGGTTTCAACTAGCTCAACTTGCTCTGGTTCACGACCTGTAAGTTTTAAATAATCAATGGTTTGTTGATCAATATAAAACAAGCCTGCCGATGCGCCGTATTCTGGTGTCATATTTGAAATAGTTGCTCGGTCACCAATGGTTAAATCTTTGGTTCCTTCACCAAAAAACTCTAAATAACTTGAAACGACTTTTTGATTACGTAAAAATTCAGTGATCGCCAATACCATATCGGTGGCGGTAATGCCTTCGTGGCGCTTACCTATTAATTTAACCCCAACAATGTTTGGTAAACGCATCATAGATGGGCGACCTAACATTACGGTTTCAGCTTCCAAACCGCCAACACCAATAGCAATAACACCTAAGGCATCCACATGTGGCGTATGACTATCGGTACCAACACAAGTATCAGGGTAAGCAACACCGTCGCGAGCTTGAATAACAGGTGACATTTTTTCTAAGTTAATTTGATGCATAATGCCGTTACCGGCAGGTATTACATCAACGTTTTTAAACGCGGTTTTAGTCCATTCAATAAAATGGAATCGGTCTTCATTACGTCGGTCTTCAATGGCGCGGTTTTTTTCAAAAGCATCGCCTTCAAATCCGCCATGCTCTACAGCTAACGAATGGTCAACAATCAACTGTGTTGGCACGACAGGATTTACTTTTGAAGGGTCGCCACCTTGATCAGCAATAGCATCACGAAGACCAGCTAAATCAACAAGCGCGGTTTGACCTAAAATATCATGACAAACAACACGAGCAGGATACCAAGGAAAATCAAGTGTTTGTTTGCGTTCAATTAATTGCTTTAACGCTGCGGTTAAATCAGCAGGATCACAGCGACGTACTAACTGCTCAGCCAATACACGTGAAGTGTACGGCAATTTTGCATAAGCACCTTGGCTTATATCTTCAATGGCGCTGCGGGTATCAAAATAATCAATACTAACATTATTTATTTTATAGCCAGGTAACGGCTTACGGTATTCATAATTCATAATTTTTCCAATTATCTTACTGCGATTGGCATAACTTTACGTGGTTCTGATCCAGTATAATCGGCGCTTGGACGAATAATTCTGTTATTTACACGTTGCTCCATAACGTGTGCAGCCCAACCCGTTAAACGTGAACAAACAAAAATAGGGGTAAATAATTTAGTTGGAATACCCATATAGTTATATGTTGATGCATGGAAGAAATCGGCATTACAAAATAATTTTTTGCTATCCCACATAAATTCTTCACAAGCTACTGAAATATCATAAAGTGATGTATCGCCATTTTCTTGCGCCAATTTTTCAGACCACCCTTTAATGATCACGTTACGTGGATCAGAGGTGCGATAAATTGCATGGCCAAAGCCCATAATTTTTTCTTTACGTTCAAGCATGCCCGCCATTTGTTCCTTTGCATCGGCTGGAGATTTGAATTTTTGTATCATATCCATTGCTGCTTCATTAGCACCACCATGAAGTGGTCCACGAAGTGTACCGATAGCACCTGTTACACAAGAAAACATATCTGATAACGTAGAAGCACAAACGCGCGCAGTAAAAGTAGACGCGTTAAATTCGTGTTCAGCGTATAAAATTAATGAAACGTCCATTACGCGACGATGCTGTGCTGACGGTGTTTCACCATTTAACAATTTAAGAAAATGGCCGCCTAATGAGTCTTCATCGGTAACACAGTTAATTTCTTTTTGATTATGTGAAAAATTATACCAATAACACATAATGGCAGGAAACGCGGCAAGTAGACGATTGGCAGCGCGGTTTTGCTCGCTAAAATCATTTTCAGGTTCTAAGTTACCCAAAAATGAACAACCCGTCCGCATTACATCCATTGGATGCGCGCTAGCTGGAATACGTTGTAACACTTCTTTTAATGCTTGTGGTAAATCACGCATCGCCAATAACTCAGTTTTATAGGCGCTTAATTGTGCTTGATTAGGTAACTCGCCATTGAAAAGTAAATAAGCCACTTCTTCAAACGTTGCATTTTTAGCCAAGTCGGCAACATCATAACCACAATAGGTTAAACCACTACCTGATTTGCCTACGGTACATAATTTAGTTTCACCGGCACTTTGACCTCGTAAACCTGCGCCACTTAACTTTTTCTCTACTGGTTTTGTATCTGACATTGTATTTTCCTCATATTCTTTGTATTCATTTTTATAATGATAATTATTTTATTTTTTAATTTATGTATATTTTTAGATCCTGACCTTCGTCAGGATGACGGCACCTAAGTTAGTTAAGCAACATAAGCAACATAAGCAACTAAGCAAAACTATCGTCATGCTGAACTTGTTTCAGCATCTATGACATAAGTTAAAGCGATATTATTTATTTTTGCCTTCAGAAAACAATGAATCTAATTTTTGTTCAAAATCGTGATAACCAAGATAATCATATAAATCCATACGCGTTTGCATATTTTCTATTTCAGCTTTTTGGTCGCCATCAGTTATCAAGGTTTTATAAACATTTTCAGCTGCTTTATTCATCGCGCGAAATGCTGATAATGGATAAAGCACCATTGCACAGCCCCACTCACCTAATTGTTCTTTATTCCATAATTCGGTTTGGCCAAATTCAGTAATATTTGCTAATACAGGTACATCTAACGCTTCGGTAAAAGCGCGGTAATGTTCTTCAGTTTTAATCGCTTCAGCAAAAATACCATCAGCACCTGCCGCAACATACGCTTTAGCGCGTTCAAGTGATGCTTCTAAACCTTCTTGAGCAAATGAATCAGTTCTAGCCATGATAAAAAAGTCTGGATCAGTACGGGCATCTACCGCGGCTTTAATGCGATCTACCATTTCTTCAGTTGAAACAATTTCTTTATTTGGACGATGACCACAACGCTTTTGCGCTACTTGATCTTCCATATGTACTGCAGCAGCACCGGCTTTTTCCATATCGCGAATCGTTTTGGCAATATTGAAAGCGCCGCCCCAACCAGTATCTATGTCAACCAATAATGGTAATGAGCTTGCTGCAGTAATACGTTGTACATCAGCAACAACATCAGTTAACGAAGTCATACCTAAATCAGGCAAACCATAAGAGGCATTAGCAACACCACCACCAGATAAGTAAATAGCTTGATGGCCTATTTTTTCTGCCATCATTGCGCAATAGGCATTAATAGTACCGACAACTTGTAATGGGTGGTTGTTTTGTAATGCTTGGCGAAATTTAGCGCCCGGTGATAATTTAGTGCTCATGTCATTGACCTCTTTGTTTTCTTAATTAGTTTCTTTAAATGCTGCTTAATATAAAATCTGATTACTTAATAAATGGTTTTTAATTTATAAGTCTTGATGTTTTGCTATTTTCTTCTCAATGTTCTTTCTTGATGCAGCGATATGTCGTCGCATCAGCATTTCGGCTAATTCACCATCGCGATCAGCAATAGCTTGAATAATATGTGAATGTTCATCAAACGCGCGACTTGCACGTGGGCTATTCATACCAAATTGGCAACGATACATACGCACTAAATGATAAAGTTGGCCGCAAATTAAATTAATTAATTGTTGGTTATGACTGGCCAAAATCACTTTGTAGTGAAAATCTAAATCACCCTTTTCTTGATAATAAGAAATACCATCTTGTAAAGCTTGTGATTGACTATGCCGCTTAAGCATAGCTTGCATGTCGACAATTTCCTCTTCAGTAACATTTAATGCTGCTTGGCGACAAGCCATTCCTTCAAGTGCTTCACGAGTTATATATAGTTCTAACAACCCTTCAATAGTGCATTCAACTACACGTGAGCCTATGTTTGCTTTTCGCTCAACAAGGTGACATTTTTCTAAACGATTTAGTGCTTCTCGCAAGGTCGAACGGCTTACTTGGTATTGTTTAGCAAGCTCTGGCTCACTGATTTTACTGCCTGCAAGAATTTCACCTTCAACGATAGAATGTTGTATTTGGTTAAAAATTTTATCTGTAGTGGTAACTGGCTCTGTTAATGTTGGATTATTTTGTGGCATAAAATTTAAATATCACACATTGTCGACAATATTAATTGATAGGAGAGATAATAGTCGAATTAACGAATTTGTCAATAATACCAAAGTATAATTGTCGACAATAAATCGAAATGTAAATGTTATTCGACTTTGATATTTATAATGATACTTTTTAACTTGAAAATAATTTCGTTTTAATATTTTATCCAAACGCCTGCACTGGTAGAATACGCGCCTTTAATATCTATTTTAATCAAAAGCCATATTTGAGGTTTCCTGTGAGTGAACAAAAACAGTCGTTAAGCTATAAAGATGCTGGTGTCGATATCGATGCTGGTAATGCCCTAGTTGAAAACATTAAAGGTGCGGTAAAACGTACTACTCGTCCTGAAGTTATTGGTGGATTAGGTGGTTTTGGCTCTGTTTGTCAATTACCTACGGGGTATAAAGAACCAGTTTTAGTTGCAGGCACTGATGGTGTTGGTACTAAATTACGTTTAGCCATTGATTTAGAAAAACACGACACTGTCGGCATTGATTTAGTTGCTATGTGTGTAAACGATCTTATCGTTCAAGGCGCAGAGCCTTTATTCTTTCTAGATTACTATGCCACTGCCAAGTTAGATGTTGATGTTGCCTCTTCAGTAGTTGAAGGTATCGCAGAAGGCTGTATTCAATCAGGCTGTGCTTTAGTTGGCGGTGAAACTGCTGAAATGCCTGGTATGTATCATAAAGGCGATTATGATATTGCTGGCTTTTGTGTTGGTGTAGCTGAGAAATCTCGATTACTTGATGGCAGCAAAGTAGCAGCTGGCGATCAATTAATTGCTTTAGGCGCTTCAGGTCCTCATTCCAATGGTTTTTCATTGATTCGTAAAGTATTAGAAGTAAATAATACCGACACTAATGAATTACTTAATGGCAAAGCCATTGGTGAACATTTACTTGAACCAACAAAAATTTACGTTAAATCTGTGCTTGGATTGATGAAAGAAGTTGATGTACACGCGTTATCTCACATTACCGGTGGTGGCTTTTGGGAAAATATTCCTCGCGTTTTACCTGAAACGGCACAAGCAGTAATTAATGGCGAAAGCTGGCAGTGGCCTGCTATTTTCAATTGGCTTCAAGAAAATGGCAATATAACTACCCACGAAATGTATCGCACATTTAACTGTGGTGTTGGAATGATCATTGTTGTACCTAGCGATAAAGTTGAACAAAGCATTACTTTATTAACTGAGAATGGTGAAAACGCATGGCATATAGGCGAAATTGCTCAATTACCAGTTGATGCTGAACAAGTCGTTTTTTCAGCAACTAACACTGAGGCTTAATTAGTGACTAACTCAGCAAAGCCTAATAAAAAACGCATTGTTGTTTTAATTTCTGGTAGTGGCACAAATTTGCAGGCTATTATTGATGCCTGCAAAAGTAACTACATTAATGGCGATATCGTTGGTGTAGTTTCAAATAAAGCCGATGTTTATGGCCTAACTCGTGCCGAACATGCAGATATTGAAAATTGCGTACTATCTCATAAAGATTATGATTCAAGAGAAGCTTATGATCAGGCGTTAATTGAACAAATTAACACCTTCAAACCAGATTTAGTAATACTCGCTGGTTTCATGCGCATTCTTACCGCTAACTTTGTTCAACAATATAATGGAAAATTATTGAACATTCACCCATCTTTGTTGCCCAAGTATCAAGGTCTTAATACTCATCAACGAGCAATTGATGCAAAAGACAGCGAACATGGTGTTAGTGTACATTTTGTTACGGAAGAATTAGATGGTGGCCCTGTTATTTTACAAGCAAAAGTGCCAGTATTTAAAGAAGATAATGCTGACGATCTTGCCAGTAGAATACATGTTCAAGAACATCGCATATATCCTTTGGTCACAAAATGGTTTTGCGAAAACCGCTTGATCATGCAAAATGAAAAAGCAGTGCTTGATAACATAGTTTTACCGGATAGTGGCTATGCTAGCGATTAACATCACATTTAACTAATTTAAAATGCAGTAAGGTTAACGATTTATGATGAAAAACTTTCAGTTAAATTTCAATTTACAATTTATTCAATTAAAACAGTTAACCTTATATCTTTCTATATGCTCAGCCCTACTATTACCTAATTTTGGAAATGCCGCGCAAGCAAATACAATAAAAACACCTGTAAATAAAATTAACTCAAATGGTACCACTCCTTTAATACAAGCCTTTACCGCTAAATACGCTATTTTGCACAAATCTAAAAAAATTGGTGAAGGCACACGTAAACTCGTTTATTTAGACGACAACACTTTAGAATATAGTTATAAGTCAGACATTAGCTGGTTAATCTTTTCAGACACTCGTAGCGAAATCTCTACCTTAAAATATAAAAATGATGTTTTAACACCATTAAAATATGAGTACAAACGAGAAGGAACAGGCAGAGACAAGCATTATATCTGGCAATTCGACGCAACAAATAATGCTGCCACTGATGTTAAAAAGAAACGCACATTAGAGATTGATTTTTCTCAGCCGTTACAAGATACACTTAGCTACCATTTACAACACCGTTTGAAAATGATCGAGCATCCCGATCAAAAGCAATTTGTTTATCCGGTAATAAAAACCTCCGGTAAAATTCAAAATTATGTTTATCAATATGATGGTGAAGAAGAATTAATGCTGCCTTACGGCTTAGTAAAAACAATTCGTTTAAAACGAGAGATAATAGAAAAGAAAAGAATCACCTATGCTTGGTTTGCACCAGATCTAAATTGTTTATTAGTAAAACTTTATCAAGTAAAAGGCGGTACAGAGCAATTTGAAGCACAATTATCAACATTAACCGTTGATGAACATGTAAAAGAAAAAAATTGAAATATTTACAGTATGGCTAATATACATTGAAATAATTGCTTTATTTAACCAATTCACCTAAGCGAAACAATTGCCATTGCTGTGGTTCCATTTTTTGCCATTGTTCATCATCAGTTAACGGTTGGGTGGCAATAATACTAACCACATCATTTTCCGTGGTTTCTTGATGAAAATCGACTTCCATTTCGGCATCGATTAAATTCGCTAAACCAAAAGGTGCACGTCTTGTTAACCAATGTAATTTATTCGAGCAAAACGCAAAAACATATTGACCATCAGAAATAATAATATTAAATACCCCTAATTCATCAATTTTAATTACTTGCTCGGCAATAAAAGTAAACAACTTTTTACTATCTGGCTCTTCGCTGCCAAATTGGTAAAACAAGCAGTCGAGTAAATAGCAAAAGGCATGTTCACTATCAGTAGTTCCAACAGGTATATGAGCTTTAATCATTAGTTTTTCAGTAAAATTAGCTAATTGTCCATTATGCGCATAAGTCCAATTTTTTCCCCACAGTTGGCGTGTAAACGGATGAGTATTTTCTAAACATACCTCACCTGAATTAGCTTGGCGAATATGGCAGATAACCGCTTCACTTCTAATTGGATAATCGGTAACTAATTGAGCGATAGGTGATTGTGCACTAGGCAAAGGATCTTTAAAACTACGGCATCCTTTACCTTCATAAAAGGTTATTCCCCAACCATCTTTATGAGGCCCTGTATTACCACCGCGTTGCATTAATCCACTAAAACTAAAACAAATATCGGTAGGCACATTAGCGCTCATTGCCAAAAGTTCACACATTTTATTTTCTCTTTTACTATAATTATATTAATAGATTAGCTAGAATTTGAACTAACGACCAATAAATTATAACGGGTCATTACAAAAAAATCGAAGGAAATAACATGGAAATTTATTTATGGTTATTTAGTGCAATAGCTTTAAGCACGTTTATGGCCTATAACCGTGCGTCATTACGTATTTACAGTTATTTCTTTGCCTTTTTATTGGCGATTGGTTCTTTTTATAACCTTATTTCTTTCTTCGTTTGGTTCTTATTTTTGATTATCGCTTTGCCACTCAATATTAGTGTGATCAGAAAAGAATACATCACCGCGCCTTTACTCAAACTATTTAAAGGCATCATGCCTGAAATGTCGGAAACAGAAAAAGAAGCACTCGATGCCGGTACTACATGGTTTGAAGCTGATTTGTTTCGTGGTAATCCCGATTGGCAAAAATTACATAATTTTCCAGAACCTAGATTGAGCGCCAATGAACAAGCTTTTTTAAATGGTCCTGTAGAACACCTTTGTAAGATAATGGACGATTGGCAAACCACCCACGACAGCACTGATTTATCGCCAGAGATTTGGCAATATTTAAAAGAGAATAAATTTTTTGCAATGATCATTAAAAAAGAATACGGCGGTCTTGAGTTCTGTGCTTATGCGCAATCGCGTGTTTTACAAAAAATAGCCGGTGTTAGCACCGTACTATCAAGTACTGTTGGCGTGCCTAACTCTTTAGGTCCAGGTGAATTATTACAATTATATGGTACCTCTGAACAAAAAGATTATTATCTACCACGTTTAGCTAAAGGAGAGGAAATCCCCTGTTTTGCATTAACAAGCCCTGAAGCTGGTTCTGATGCTGGCGCTATTCCTGATTATGGCATTGTTTGTCACGGTGAATTTGAAGGTAAAGAAGTATTAGGAATGAAATTAACCTGGGATAAACGCTACATTACCTTAGCGCCGGTAGCAACGGTATTGGGGCTAGCATTTAAACTGCGCGATCCTAATTTATTACTCGGTGACACAGTTGAACTGGGCATTACTTGTGCGCTTATTCCAACAGAAACCGAAGGCGTTATTATCGGTCGACGTCATTTCCCGTTAAATGTACCTTTTCAAAATGGACCAACCCAAGGTACTAATGTTTTTGTTCCCTTGGAATTTATTATTGGCGGTGTTGAAATGGCCGGTCAAGGCTGGCGTATGCTGGTTGAATGTTTATCTGTAGGCCGAGCGATTACACTACCATCAAACAGTACTGGCGGCATAAAATCATTAGCTTTAGCCACGGGTGCTTATTGCCGTATTCGTAAGCAATTCAAATTACCTATTGGAAAAATGGAAGGCATTGAAGAAGCATTAGCTCGTATTGGCGGCAATGCCTATTTGATGGATGCAGTAACTACCTTGTCTACTGGTGCCATTGATTTAGGTGAAAAACCTTCTGTTATATCCGCTATAGCCAAATATCACCTTACCGAAAAAATGCGTCAATGCGTTACCGATTCTATGGATATTCATGGCGGCAAAGGTATTTGTATGGGGCCAAACAATTATTTAGCACGTGCTTATCAAGGTGCGCCAATTGCAATTACTGTTGAAGGGGCAAACATTTTAACACGTTCGATGATCATTTACGGACAAGGTGCTATTCGCTGTCATCCTTATGTTTTAGCAGAGCTAGCCGCAGCAACCACCGAAGATAATGAACAAGCATTGAATGATTTTGATCATGCACTATTTGGTCATATCGGTTTTGCTATCAGCAATATCGTTCGCACAAAATGGTTTTCGTTTACTGGAGCTCGATTATTAGCAACACCTTTTCAGGACGAAACACGCCGATATTACCAATTAATGACACGCTTTAGTGCTAATTTAGCTATGTTATCAGATGTTGCTATGCTGACACTTGGAGGTGATTTAAAACGACGAGAACGAATTTCAGCTCGTTTAGGTGATATATTAAGTTACCTTTATTTAGCCAGTGCCACCTTAAAACGATTTAACGATCAAGGACGTCACAAAGACGACTTACCATTGTTACAATGGGCTGTTGAAGACTGTTTATTTAATATTCAACAAGCCATAGATGAGCTATTGGCTAATTTCCCCAATAGAGTCATCGCGTTTTTATTACGGTTAATGATTTTTCCTTTTGGTACTGTTCTAAAAAAACCGAGTGATAAACGTGATCATCAAGTAGCGAAAATATTACAATCGCCAAGTAAAACACGTAGTAAATTAGCCGCTGGTCAATATTTAACGCGAGAAAAAGAAAATATTCTTGGCACATTAGAACAAACGCTTGAAGACGTTATTGCGGCAGAGCCTATCTATAATAATATTTGCGATAAATTGAATGAAAAATTTCCATTTTATCAATTAGACAAATTAGCTGAACTGGCATTAGCTAAAGAGGTTATAACACAAGAAGAAGCGGAACTGCTGATCAGAACAGAACAGGGTCGAAAAGCAGCGATCAACGTAGATGATTTTTCAACCGCTGAATTGATTTCTGCTAATTTTATGAATAAAAGCTGATAAAAAGTTATACATTCAAGTTACATTTTGACTGATTTTATAACTAGGTAATAAAATCAATTAGTTATTGACGTAATACCAAGTTGATTAAGTTCTTTCCCACTCAGCGAGAATTAAATCAAATTGGTATATTATTTCATCTCAATCATACAAATATTGAAGACCAGAAAATCATCTGGTTTTCTATATAAAACCTTGCTAGCACATTTTTAATTTATCCCAATCTAGTTACGTTTACGTTGCATTCGTCTTAAGCATAATTTGTAACAAAATTTGAATAACAAAGACTTTGGGCGAATATTTAAGTAAAGTACCCGCCGTATTATGTAATATATTTGTAAAAGTAGTTTTATTAGGTTCAACTTTTCGTTTAATGCGGACTAAGTTACATGACTAAACAACTACAACAATAACAATAACTAAATGGATAATTAAAATGATAAAAAAAATGAATACACCTTGGCTTACCTTGGTGTTTTTATTGCTTAGCCCTGCTTTATTAGTGGCGAAGGCAAACGCGTCTATGCAAGTCCCTACAGGACAACTACCCGAAAATGTTCAGCCAAGCCATTATCAATTAACCTTGAAAATAGATCCTGAACAACAACGTTTTTCAGGACAAACCACCATCGATGTGGCAATTAAAAAAGCCACAAAAACGTTCTTTCTTAATGGTAAAGAATTAACCATTAATAGCGTAAACATTAAAAACAGTCATGGTAAAACAATTAATGCTAAAGCTGATAAAACCGATGTTATTGGCGTTTTGCGTATTACTGCAGACTCAATGTTAAAAGCAGGCAATTATGAAGTTAACTTTGATTACAATGCCGCTTTTAATGAAAATTTAGAGGGTTTACACCGCGTCAAAGATGCTGATAAATATTATGCATTTACTCAAATGGAATCTATTTCAGCACGTTTAGCTTTTCCTTCATTTGATGAACCTCGCTTTAAAACCCCTTATGATATTAGCTTGATTGTACCTGAAAACCTTGTTGCTGTTGCAAACACTTCAGAGAAAAGCACCACCAAAGCAGCTAAAGGTTGGAAAAAAGTATCATTTAAAACCAGTAAGCCGTTACCAACTTACTTGGTTGCTTTTTTCGTTGGTGATTTTGACGTAGTAGAAATGCCAGCCATGCCAGTAACTAGCGTACGTGATCACGAAGTGCCACTTCGCGGAATTGCCGCTAAAGGTAAAGGCAAGCAATTACACTATGCTCTTTCACAAACACGCTCTGTGGTTGAAGGTTTAGAAGATTATTTTCAAATCCCATATCCATATGGAAAATTAGACGTACTTGCCGTACCTGATTTTGCAGCTGGTGCAATGGAAAATGCCGGGGCAATTACCTATAGAGAACAACTATTATTACTTGATGAAAAATCGTCTATTGGCCAAAAACGTAGTTCAATTTCTGTTCAAGCACACGAATTAGCACACCAATGGTTTGGTAACTTAGTAACCCCTGTATGGTGGAATGATATTTGGTTAAATGAAGCCTTTGCCACTTGGATGGCGGCGACCTCGTTAGAGCGCCAACACCCTGGCCAACAATGGCAAAGACAAGAAATTGCTAGTTCTAAAGGTGTGATGAATTCAGATTCAATTCCTTCAGCGCGTAAAATTCGTAATCCAATAAAAAGCAACAGCGATATTATTACTGCCTTTGATGGCATAACTTATCAAAAAGGGGCTGGTGTTTTATTTATGGTAGAAAATTTTATGGGAAAAGAAAATTTCCGTAAAGGTGTTCAAAAATACATGAAAAAATATGCGTGGGGCAATACCACTGCTATAGATTTTTTCGAAACTATTGCCAGCGTTTTACCACCTAAAAAAGCAAAAGCGGTTGTTACCTCATTTAGAAACTTTGTTGAACAAGCCGGTGTTCCATTACTTAATATTGAACAAGCCTGTACAGACAATAAAACGGTATTATCAATTAGCCAAGAGCGCTATGCACCTTTAGGTACGGCATTTAACCAAACAAGCTTATGGAATGTTCCTGCTTGTATGAGCTATGAAGTTAATGGTGAAGTTAAACAGCAATGTAATGTTATTTCAAAAGCTAAACAAAAAATAACTTTAGACGGTGCAAGCTGTGCCACATGGGTTATGCCTAACTCAAAAGCTGCAGGTTATTATCGTTTTAATTTTAATTCAACAGGTTGGAAAGCATTATTAGCGCATTTAAATAAAGTTAATCCTTTAGAAGCTAATGCGGTGTTAGACAGTATGAAATCTTCATTTGCTAGCGGTAATTTAACGGTACAAAACGTGGTTGATGTTATTCCAGCAACGTTAACTTCTGATTCTTGGGAAGTGGCTGTTTCTGGCATGGGTACTTTGGGTACTTTAATTAAATATGCTGATGAACTAGACAAAGTTAAATTACGTGAATTAGCCGGTGATTTATATCGTGCTAATGCAGATAAAATTGGCTTTAGTGATAAAACCGCTGCTGATAAAAAAGATCCTATTGGCACCAGTAAATTGCGCGGTCGTTTAATTAACTTCATGGCTTATACAGCAAAGGATAAAGCTTACCGTAAAAAATTAACCGATATGGCAATTGCTTATACTGGTTATAAAGCTGATCATAAATTTCATGATGATGCTGCCATTCCAGCGTTACGAGCAACAGCAATGGGCGTTGCAGTTCAAGACTTAGGACAACCTTTTGTTGACGAACTAATGGCTCGTTTAAAATCGTCTACAGACGGTACAATGCGTGGTCGTTTAATCGGCGCATTAACCTCAACAGAAGATGCGAAAATTGGTAAAGCATTAATCGATTTTAGCGTATCACCTGAAGTACGTGATAATGAAAAGACACAATTTATGTTTGGTCTAATTCGTACAAAAGAATTAGACAGCGTAATGTGGCCATGGTTAAAAGCGAACTTTGACCAACTTATTGCGGGTTTACCAACAAATTACCAAAGTTATGCACCTTATTTATTCTTAGGTGACTGTAAGAAAGAACGAGAAGAACGTTTAGACAGTTTCTTAAAACCGCGTTTGAGTAAATTAGTAGGTGCAGATCGTAACTTTGTTAAAGCGAAAGATTCGTTAAAACAATGTTTAGCGCAAAAGGCGCATGTAAAACCACAAATTAAACAATTAGTAATGCAGTTAGCTAACAATCGTTAAGATGCTAATTATTTATTAGCTGATGTTCAACTAGTAAGTTAATAATCAAATTGAAAAAGGCGCAATAAAAATTGCGCCTTTTTTATGATTTTATATATTATTCAGATGGTTATATTAAATTTGTCATTTTGAATTTATTTCAAAATCTACTCAATACATAACCTCGATAAATATTAATTATTTATGTTCAACTGCAATAATTTCATATTCCACCGTACCGCCAGGTGTTTTAATTTCTACTTCACTGTCAACTGATTTACCTATTAAGCCTCGCGCAATAGGAGAGCTAACCGAAATACGATTTTGTTTAATATCGGCTTCATCATCACCAACAATTTGATACGTCACTTCAGCATCGGTATCAATATTTAATAAAGTAACCGTTACACCAAATATAACCTTTCCAGTGTTTGGTATTTTAACAACATCAATAACTTGAGCATTGCCTAATTTCCCTTCAATGTCTTGAATACGGCCTTCACAAAAACCTTGCTCTTCACGCGCAGCATGATACTCAGCATTTTCTTTTAAATCACCATGCTCGCGAGCTTCCGCAATTGCCGCAACAATTTCAGGACGCTTTACAGTTTTTAAATGGCTTAATTCTTCACGTAATGCTTCTGCACCATGTATTGTCATTGGATATTGATTCATTTCACTCTTCTTATTACTTTTCTAAACTGGCTATTCTATAAAATAATAAAGGTGGCTAATCGCCACCTTTATGTTCAATTTGAGGATTACAGATATTTTACACTACTTAAAAATAAATATCTGTTGTAGTTATTAACTACATCTACTGTGAAGCTCTTGAATAGACGTAACAACATTTCTATCGTCTGCTGCATGTGCTTGGCATGCAGCAAAAGCAGCATTCAAGGTTGTAGTATAAGCAACTTTATAACGTAATGCACCACCACGTAAAACTTTTGAATCTTCAATTGCTTTACGACCTTCAGTTGTATTAATTATATAGCTATATTCGCTATTTTTAATTCTATCAAGAATATGAGGACGACCTTCATGAACTTTATTTACTAAACGCACAGGAATATCGGCTTCGCCTAAAACAATAGCAGTACCATGTGTAGCGTCAAGTTGATAACCTAACTCAATCATACGTTTTGCTAACTCCACTACACGTTCTTTATCGCTATTACGTACTGAAATAAGTGCACGCCCTGACTTAGGAACAGAAACGCCTGCCCCTAAATTAGCTTTAGCATAAGCTTCTTCAAAAGTATTACCAACTCCCATTACTTCACCGGTTGAACGCATTTCAGGCCCAACTAAGGGATCGCTACCATGAAACTTATTAAACGGTATAACCACTTCTTTTACTGAGAAAAATGGTGGTATAAGCTCTTTAGTAATACCTTGTTCGGTTAATGATCTACCTGCCATTACACGTGCACCAACTTTGGCTAAAGGAACCGACGTTGCCTTTGATACAAACGGTATAGTACGCGCTGCACGAGGATTAACTTCAATTAAGTAAACTTCATCGTCTTTAACTGCCATTTGCGTATTCATTAGGCCAATAACACCTAATTCAAACGCTAAATCAGTAACTTGCTTGCGCATTACATCTTGAATTTCTTGACTTAAACTATAAGCTGGTAATGAACAAGCCGAGTCACCTGAGTGCACGCCCGCTTGTTCAATATGTTGCATAATACCGCCAACAACTACTTTTTCGCCGTCACAAATCACGTCAATATCAACTTCTATTGCGTCATCTAGAAAATGATCAAGTAGTACAGGAGAATCGTTCGAAACACTTACCGCTTCGGTCATGTAACGACGTAAATCATCTAAGTCATAAACAATTTCCATTGCTCGGCCACCTAATACATAAGATGGGCGAACCACTAATGGAAAACCTATCGCTTCAGCTTTTGCCATCGCTTCATCAAGTGAGGTAACGGTTGCATTTTCAGGTTGTAATAAACCTAAACGATCTACTGCTTGTTGAAAGCGTTCTCTGTCTTCAGCACGGTCAATTGCGTCAGGTGAAGTACCAATAATTGGTACGCCCGCCGCTTCTAAAGCGCGTGCTAATTTAAGTGGTGTTTGACCACCATATTGCACAATGACGCCTTTAGGCTTTTCTACTCGTACAATTTCTAAAACGTCTTCAAAGGTAATTGATTCAAAATACAATCTGTCAGAAGTATCGTAATCGGTTGAAACTGTTTCAGGATTACAGTTAACCATAATGGTTTCATAACCGTCTTCACGTAAAGCTAAAGCAGCGTGCACACAACAGTAATCAAATTCAATACCTTGACCAATTCGGTTAGGACCGCCACCTAGAATCATAATAGATTCTTTATCTGTAGGATTTGATTCACATTCTTCATCGTAAGTTGAATACATATATGCGGTGTCTGAACTAAATTCAGCCGCACAAGTATCAACTCGTTTATAAACAGGATAAATTTCAGCTTGATGGCGTTTTTTGCGTATTTCAACTTCACTCACACCAATAACATCCGCAAGACGTGCATCTGAAAAACCTTTACGTTTTAATTGACGCAAATAATCATCATTTAAACCAGCCATGCCACAATCAATTAAATTGGCTTCTTCTAAAATAATGTCTTCAATTTGTACTAAGAACCAACGATCTATTTTCGTTAATCTAAAAATATCTTCTACTGTTAAGCCTAAACGAAAAGCATCGGCAATATACCAAATACGATCACAACCCGCTTCTTGCAGTTCGTGCATTATTTTAGTTTTTGCACCTGGTTTGGTGATATCGACAATAGGATCAAATCCATTTACGCCCACTTCTAAACCACGTAACGCTTTTTGCATTGATTCTTGTTGATTACGACCAATAGCCATAACCTCACCCACTGATTTCATTTGGGTGGTTAAACGGTCTTCTGAACCAGCAAATTTTTCAAAGTTGAAACGTGGTATTTTAGTAACAACATAATCAATAGTTGGTTCAAACGATGCTGGTGTTTTACCGCCAGTAATATCGTTAGTTAATTCATCAAGGGTATAACCAATGGCTAATTTAGCGGCAATTTTTGCAATCGGAAAACCGGTTGCTTTTGAAGCTAATGCAGATGAACGTGATACGCGTGGGTTCATTTCAATAATAACCATGCGCCCCGTATCAGGACAAATACCAAATTGTACGTTTGAACCACCTGTTTCAACACCAATTTCACGCAATACGGCAATCGATGCATTACGCATGATTTGATATTCTTTATCTGTAAGCGTTTGTGCTGGTGCTACAGTAATAGAATCACCTGTGTGAATACCCATTGGGTCGAAGTTTTCGATTGAACAAATAATGATACAGTTATCATTTTTGTCGCGAACCACTTCCATTTCATATTCTTTCCAGCCAATTAATGATTCATCAATCAATAATTCAGAGGTTGGAGATAAGTCTAAACCACGGGTACAAATTTCATTGAATTCTTCAATGTTATAAGCAATACCGCCACCTGTTCCGCCCATAGTAAATGACGGACGAATAATACAAGGAAAACCTAAATGCTTACTTGCGGCATGTGCTTCGTCAATAGTATGAACAATTTCTGCGCGTGGGGTTTCTAAACCAATCGCTTTCATTGCTTTATCAAAGCGGCTACGATCTTCAGCTTTATCAATAGCGTCAGCAGTTGCGCCGATCATCTCAACATTGAACTCTTTTAATACACCTTTAGCTTCAAGTTCAAGTGCACAGTTTAATGCTGTTTGTCCGCCCATGGTTGGCAAAATGGCACAAGGGCGTTCTTTTTCAATAATTTTACGAACCACTTCCCAATGAATTGGTTCAATATAAGTCGCGTCTGCCATTTCAGGATCAGTCATAATGGTGGCAGGGTTAGAGTTAACTAAAATAACTCGATAACCTTCTTCGCGTAATGCTTTACATGCTTGTGCGCCAGAATAATCAAATTCACATGCTTGACCAATAACAATAGGCCCAGCGCCTAAAATAAGAATGCTTTTAAGGTCGGTACGTTTTGGCATTTTCTTTATCTCTCTCTTTCTTATTTAGGTGATGACTTAAGCTTGTTTGTTAGTTTTATATGAACGAATCAGTTCAATAAAATGGTCAAATAATGGCGCTGCATCATGAGGACCGGGGCTTGCTTCAGGGTGACCTTGAAAACTAAACGCTGGTTTATCAGTACGATGGATGCCCTGTAATGAGTCATCAAATAAAGATTTATGAGTAACTTTTAAATTTTCAGGTAAATTATTTTCATCAACAGCAAAGCCATGATTTTGCGATGTGATCATGACTACATCACGAGCAAAATCTTTAACTGGATGATTGGCGCCATGATGGCCAAATTTCATTTTGATGGTTTTTGCACCACTGGCTAAACCAAGTAATTGATGGCCTAAACAAATGCCAAAAACAGGGATGTCTGTTTCTAAAAATGATTGGATGGCTGAAATCGCATAATCACATGGTTCAGGGTCGCCAGGGCCATTTGATAAGAATATACCATCAGGGTTCATGGCTAATACATCGGCAGCCGATGTTTGCGCAGGCACAACCGTTAATTTACAACCTCGATCAACCAACATTCGTAAAATATTACGTTTGGCGCCAAAATCGTACGCAACCACGTGAAAGTTTGACTTTTCATCTGATGCTGAATATTCATTAAAACCTTCCCCTAAAGTCCAACTACCTGATGTCCAAGTATATTGTTCTTTAGTTGAAACAACTTTAGCTAAATCCATTCCTTTAATACCAGGAAATGCTTTGGCGTGAGCTAAAGCTGCAGCTTCATCTAAATCAGCTTCGCTTTCATCGCCATCTATTGTGCTCTCAACGGCAATAATACAACCATTTTGCGCACCTTTTTCACGTAATATACGTGTTAATTTTCGGGTATCAATATCACTTATACCAAGAATATTATGTTCAATTAGGTAGTCGCTGAGATTTTGTTCGTTACGAAAGTTACTGGCTAATAATGGTAGATCACGAATAACGAGACCTTTAGCAAAAATAGAATCGGATTCTTTATCTTCACTGTTTGTACCTGTATTACCTATATGAGGATATGTTAGGGTAATAATTTGTTCTGCATAAGATGGGTCGGTAAGAATTTCTTGATAACCTGTCATTGAAGTATTAAATACTACTTCACCAACAGCTATGCCATGCGCACCAATTGCAGTGCCTTTAAATACAGTGCCGTCTTCAAGCACTAAAATAGCAGATTTAGCCAATTTAACCTCCGTAAAGAAGAAAAGATACTTAATAAGTAAACTTTTGAGTTTAACTATTTAAGCGTAAAATTGGTGCCGTTCACCCTTTTATTAACCTATTACAATTAATTTTACAGGAGTAAATCAAAACACAATAAATCTATCAATTTCATAAATAACGATGATTTTTGACAAATTCTGCGCATTTTACGCTTAAATAACGTTTTAGTCTAGTAATAACATCAAAAAGAGCGCTTGCTAACATTTTTTAGACCAAACGGTCAAAAAGACTAGTTTTCTCTTAAATAACTAGTTTAATCCAAGTACGTCTTGCATGGTATAATAGCCAGGAGTTGCTACACTCAACCAGCTTGCAGCTCGCATAGCACCTAATGCAAAGGTCATTCTGGAACTTGCTTTATGGGTAATTTCAAGTCTTTCACCTAAATCTGCGAAAAAAGCGGTATGTTCACCAACAATATCACCAGCACGAACGGTAGCAAAACCTATGGTATCGCGTTTTCGTTCTTCAAGACCGTCAGCAAGAATTCCTTCACGCCCATATACCGCACATTCTTTTAAATCTCTCCCTAAAGTATCAGCAATGACTTGGCCCATTTTCATCGCAGTACCAGATGGCGCATCTTTTTTAAATCGATGATGTGCTTCAAAAATTTCTATATCAGTATAGTCGCCAATTGCCTTAGCGGTAATTTCTAACAGTTTAAATAATAAATTAACACCCACACTTGTATTAGGTGCCAATATCACAGGAATATTTTTTCCTGCTTGTTCAATAACTTGAACTTGTTCATCACTAAAACCAGTAGTGCCTATAACTAACGCTTTATTGTGCTGTAGGCACCATTTTAAATTTTCTAATGTTGATTCAATTGAGGTAAAATCAATTAATACATCCGCCGCTAATAAATCATTTAAATCCGTTGTGGTTTTTTGACCAATAGCACCTATGCCTGCCAACTCACCTAAATCAAAATTAACAAAAGATGAGCTGTCACGTACGCTGCCGCCCACTAAAGTAATATTATCATACTCTACAGCCGCTTGGATCAAGTTACGTCCCATGCGACCACTACAACCTAAAATTGCTACATTTACTGTCATGTTATTCTACTGTTTCGGTTAAATTTAAAGGAAAAGATAAATTAAGTGATGATTCAACTTCGTGTGATATTACCTGAAATATTTTAAATTGCTGCTCGTTTTTAAGAATATGATATAAGGCCGAAAAATCTGCGATGATTTCTTGATTGTCATCAAAGAACTGCCAATGTACATTTACGGCAATAATATTTTCGTTTATAGATTCATAACTCGCTTCTAATGCTTTAAACGAGGTAATATTTACATTATTAATGCCTTCAAATATTTGTGCGAATTCTTGCTCAGCTTCTTTTAAATTTGATAACAACACCAATCTATCAGGAGTAATTAAGGTACAAGGGAAATGGTAACAAGCAAGCGCATCAGCAATATTCTGCTTTCTAAAGGCTTGGTGATATTGAATGAATAAATTTTGAAGTTGAGTTGCAAGCAAAATGGTATCTCTTAAAAGAAAAGTTTAACTATAACTTTAATAATTCTAATTTTTGAGCATTAAAAAGCCGGGAAAACCCGGCTCTTTAAAATTATAAAATGTCGAGTAATTCAACATCAAATACTAAAGTAGCATATGGAGGAATAGCCCCTTGAGAACCACGCTCTCCGTAAGCTAAATTATAAGGAATAGATAACTTCCACTTAGAACCAACGTTCATTAACTGTAACGCTTCAGTCCAACCAGCAATAACGCCACCTACTGGAAATTCAGCAGGTTGACCGCGTTCATAAGAACTATCAAATACAGTACCGTCAGACAATGTGCCGTGATAATGAACACGAACTGTACTTTCCGCTGTTGGTTTATCACCTTCACCCGTTTCTAAAACTTCATACTGTAAACCAGATTCAGTAACAGTAACTTCGTCACGCTTAGCATTTTCAGCTAAAAACTTTTCACCTTCTTCAGCTTTAGCTTTACCTAATTCTTGCTCTTGCTCTTGCATTTTTTTAGAAACGATACCAAAAGCTTCATTTAATAATTCGTCACTTACTTGGCTTGCATCGCCAGCTAACGCATCAGCTAAACCAGCTTGTACTGCATTAACATCAAATTCTTTAAATGGGTTATTCTTTAATTGATCACCTAATTGGCGACCTACACCGTAACTTACACGTTGCTCGATACTTTCAAACTTTGATTCAGACATATTATAGTTCACATAAAATTGATAAAAAATTCGCGCGCAAGTTTAACATAAACAATAAATAGACTGTAGTGTCTAAACAACACAAATTAATATCATTTCATAAATACTATAAAATGAGCATTTATTCTGAAATTTTATCATTTTATCATTTTATTTTTTAATCAAATTGTAGCGCATTTGATATTCAAATTCATTTTCTCCAACAACAACAAAGCCGAAGCGAAGGTACAATGCTTTCACTGGGTTTTTAAGTAAAACATTAAGCGATATTGATAATTGCTTTTGTACCGCCCTTTTTAAAACATCTTTTAAAACCTGACTGCCAATACCTTTTCCTTGAAATTTTGGTGTTATTTGAAACTGTCTGATATGAAGACGATCACTGAAAGTAGCTAATTTTAATAAGCCTATTGGTTTATCATTTACTAATATTATTTGAGAGTCATTAAAACATTCTTTTACACGCGCTACATGCTGTTTTTCCGTATAAAATATTTCAGCAATTTCAAGATGTTTAACCATAGTGAGCATTCTTAATTTTAATAAAAAATCTAAATCTTCAATCGTTGCCCTACGATAACTCAGCATTATTGCCATAAAAATTCCAAGAAAATAAAATATACCCATTAAATTTTACACAAAACAAGATCATTTGTTTTGCTTTTATTTGATAAAAATAAAATACTTACATTACCTCTGTTTTATTATTACCTATATTTCAGTTAAACTCACCTTATGTTCAACTGAACCAATAAGCGCACGTAGGTAATATTCATGTCGACTACTAGCAATCAAGAAAAACTCGATCAATTTAACGAGTTTTTTTCTATAAATTACTCATTTAACGTAAATATCTGTCAAGTTTATCAAGATAATGTTCCTAGCTATGAGCAATTTTTAGCACAAATACCGATGCCATTTAAAATGGCCACGGAAGTAACGACCATTGATCAGGCCGCATTAAGGCCTATTCAAGGGCTTGCTGGCGTCGCTAGTCAGCTAACTGAATTTTTAAACTATCAATCTCAAAAAATTGAATTATTAGTTACCTATATATTAAGTCAACAAGACGAAGTTCAGCATCGCTATTGCTGCAATAGTTTTGGTGGCGGTGGAATCGTGTTTTCTTCAGAAACACCTTTCAATGTCGGCGATATTTTAGAAATGAAAGTTTTTTTACTCGAAGCAAAATGTGCCGTTTACTGTTTAGGCGAAATTATAAATATTGGGCAAAAAGATGAAGCTTTTGATCACCAAGTTATTTTTCATTATATTAGAGAAGAAGATCGAGAAATATTAGTTAGAACAAGCTTGCATGAACAATCAAAACACCTACAAAGTTTGGCTAAAAAACGTCATATCGAAACTAGTACCGGGAGCTAAGCAATGTCGACTTTAGCTATTATTGTTTTTGTCTTAGTGTTTGGTATGTTAATTGGCGGGATCATGCAATTATTAAAGTCAGCAAAAAAATTCAATTTAACGGATGAACAATTACAAAAAATAAAAAAAAGAAACATAGAATTAGATAAAGAAGATAAAGAAAACTAACATTTCAACTGCGATAAATAGTTTGAATTAAATGATAACCAAATTTGGTTTTTACTGGCCCGTGAACTTCTAATATTTTTTTCTTAAATACAACATTGTCAAAAGCCTTAACCATTTGTCCGGGGCGGAACTCACCTAAATCACCGCCTTTTTTACCTGACGGACAAGTTGAAAACTTTTTAGCTAGCAACGCAAAATCCGCCCCTTTTGCAATTTGTTTTTTTAAATCATTAGCTTGTTTTTCAGTTTTAACTAATATGTGTCGAGCACAGGCTGTTGCCATGATTATTCCTATAATATTAATAACAGTATAAATGCGACTAATTACAATTTTTTACGCATTGCTGGTGTCATATTTTAGCATTTAGTTGTTATAATTTCTAAACAATGAAATCAATATCTTTACATCACTTTGCTATAGAGAATTAAATGTCAAATATCAATCATTTATTTGAAAATAACCGCAAATGGGCAGAACAAATAAAAGCCGAGCAACCTGATTTTTTTACTGAATTATCTAAACAACAAAACCCAGAGTATTTATGGATAGGTTGCTCTGATTCTAGAGTTCCGGCGAATGAGCTATTAGGCATGGCGCCAGGGGAAGTTTTTGTTCATCGCAACATAGCTAATCAAGTGATCCATACCGATTTAAACTGTTTATCGGTTATTCACTTTGCCGTTGAAATACTTAAAGTTAAGCATATTATTATTTGTGGTCATTATGGCTGTGGTGGTATTGGTGCGGCATTAGATGGCAAACAACATGGCTTAATAGATCATTGGTTGCGTCATATTAAAGATGTGTATCGTTTTAATCAGCAACAACTAGATGCTGTGACAGATCCTCAAGAAAAGTCAAATTTATTATGCGAACTTAATGTTATAGAACAAGTGGCTCATATTTGTGATGCCAGCATGATCCAAAAAGCATGGCAAAATGGCCAAGAACTATCGGTACACGGTTTAGTGTATAAATTGCACGATGGTGTACTTAAAAATTTAAATGTGTCTGTTTCTGGGATTATACCAAGTTGATTAACAAATAAAATGGACTGAGCAGAAATTAAAAAGCCGCTAAACAATGAAGTTTTACGGCTTTTTATTAAACACTAAAATGTTTTATTTTTTATAAAACACCACGTTCCATTTGGTTTAATTCAATCGATTTAAACAAAGTAGAAAAGTTACCTTCACCAAAACCTTGATCATTTACACGTTGGATCATTTCAATGAAGATTGGACCAAACAAATTCTTAGTAAATATTTGTAGTAAGTAAGTGTTTTCAGCTTGGCTATCCACCAATATTTGGTGCTCTTGAATCTTTTGCTTATCTTCTTTAACCCAAGGAACTCGATTAAAAATTTCATCGTAATATTCAGGCACAATATGCAAAGTATCAATAATATCACTGTCCAATTTATCGAGAGATCCCACTAGATCATCAGTGATAAACGCTAAATGTTGTACGCCAGGGCCATTATATTCTTCAAGATATTCGTCAATTTGATTGTCTTTACTGCCCTTACCTTCATTAATAGGAATACAAAAAGTGCCACAAGGTGATTGTAATGCATAAGAAATCAATGCTGTTTTAACGCCTTTAATATCAAAATAACGTACTTCAGTAAATCCAAACACGCCTTTATAAAAATCAGCCCATTTTTCCATAGTACCTTGATACACATTGTTTGTTAGGTGATCTACCCGCAAAAAGCCTTTGCTTTCATTAACAACAGGGTTTTCTAACGGTTCAAAATCATCTTCATAAATACAACCAGGATTGTTCTTAGACCCTTCAAATTTATCGATAAAATAAATTAAGCTGTCGCCAATACCAAAAATGGCTGGATATGGTAATTTATTAGCTTCATTTTCGGCTGACTTGGCACCACGCTTTACTGCTTGTTCAAACGCAAAAGCGGCATCATCTACACGCCAGCCCATTGAACAAATAGCAGGTCCATGCGATTTAGCAAATTCTTTTGAGAAACCTTGCTTCTCATTGTTTAGTAAAAAGTGAATATCGTTTTGGTTAAAGTACTCAATGTCACGTCCTTTAAATTTTTTCGTTTTTGAAAAACCAAAACCATAAAAGGCTTTTTCCATAAAATCACTATCTGGGGTTGCGTATTCTGTAAACTCAATACCTCGTAAATTTAATGGATTTTCATTTGGCTTACTTTCACTAATAGATTCACTTTGGTTTGCATTGGCAGCAACTACGGACATTTTATCTCTCTCTTTTTGTAAACAACATTTATATAACGTTATTATCTAGGTGATTGTGTAAAAGAAAAAGTAAGCGATGAATGCTAATAATTTAGGGCATGTAAAAGAAAATGTACGTAAGATTCAACTGTTTTTTAAACAAAGCTAAGCAAGGCTATATAAGCACTACAACACAAGTGTATAGATTACATTACAGCTAATAAATTTAATGAATAGTGACTAGTCATTGGTAAATTTCAAGCAAAAAAAAAGAGCACTAATATGTGCTCTTAAATTATATATCCGTAAACTTAACGAATAAAAATTAGTTCATTGAACGTTCTTTTCGCTCATTACGGCGTGGTTTCGCTGCGGCAACAGGAGCATCAGAAACAGAAATTTCTAATGATTGACGACGAATTTTAACACGTTTTAACTGTTCAAAAGATTTGTCAGGCATACCTTTAGGTAACTGCACAATGGTATGACGATCATGCAAGTTAATTTGACCAATATAGCTGCTGTCTAAAGAAATTTCGTTAGCGATCGCACCAACAATATCACCCGGCTTAGCGCCATGTTCTTTACCTACTTCTAAACGGTATGACTGCCAATCAACATCGTTACGGGCAACTTTTGGCTTACGCGCTGCGCGTTCACCACGACCATCACCACGAGGCCCACGATCATTTCTGTCAGCGCGTTGTCCACGATCGTTTCTATCAGCACGTTGGCCACGATCATTACGATCTCTGCCACGGCTATTACGGTCATTGCCACGATCCGAACGACTATCGTTACGTTCACGACGAGGTTTAGGATCTTCTTTCGGTTGTAACGGCTGCTTCATTTGTTTTTGGAATAATAACGCTGCGGCTAAATCTGTCATTGAAAGGTCTGACTCAGCAGCCATACTTTCGATTATTTCACGCATGCTAGTTAAATCTTTAGATTCAACAAAACTTGCTAATTCAACACGTGTTTTTTCAATACGTGATTTACCAATTTCTTGAATATTTGGTAAGTTATATTCGGCAATAGTCCCGTTAGTTAAACGTTCATAATGACGAATTGAATACATTTCACGTGGACGAACAAACGCAATTGAAGTACCGCTACGGCCAGCGCGGCCAGTTCGACCAATACGGTGTACGTATGCTTCGTTTTCACCTGGTAAGTCATAGTTAATTACTAAATCAATACGTGGAATATCTAAACCACGAGCAACAACATCGGTTGCCACTAAAATTGATAATTTACCAGATTTCATTTGGTCAACAGTGCGTTCACGTTGCACTTGATTCATGTCGCCATTAATTGCCGCGGCAGCATAACCAAAACTTTCTAAATGTTCAGCAACACTTACCGTATCATTACGAGTACGTACAAAAATAATCATACCATCGTAATCAAATGTTTCAGCAATACGTTCTAATGCCGTATTTTTGTGAATTCCACTAACCTTCCATGCATATTGAGTAATGTTAGCTTTGGCTTTATTTACCGCGGCAATTTTTACATGCTCAGGAGATTTTAAAAAGCGGTTAGCTATTTTACGAATTGATGCAGGCATAGTTGCTGAAAACAACGCCATTTGAGCTGTATCTGGCTTATGTTCTAAAATCCATTCAATGTCATCTAAAAAGCCCATGTTTAACATTTCATCAGCTTCGTCTAATACACAAAAAGTTAAATGAGAAAGATTTAAGCTTTTACGACGTAAGTGGTCCATTAAACGACCTGGTGTACCCACTACAACTTGTGCACCCGCTTCTAGTTGTGAAAATTGAGGACCGTAAGATTGACCACCGTATAAAGTAGCTACTTTTAAGCCTTTCATATTTTTTGCAAAGCTTTCAATTGCTTTTGCAACTTGAATTGCTAATTCACGTGTTGGTGCTAACACCATTAATTGTGGTTTGCGGATACTTGTATCGATTTTAGCAAGTGCTGGTAAACCAAAAGCGGCTGTTTTACCAGTACCTGTTTGTGCTTCACCTAAAACATCTTTACCTTCTAATAAAAAAGGAATTGTTTGTGCTTGAATAGCTGTTGCGCTATCAAAGCCCATTGCAGATAAAGCAGAAAGTAAGTTTTCAGGCAAGCCTAAAGTGTCAAAGCCAATAGTGGCATTGTTTGTAGCAGTCATAGATTTTCGTCTTCTTCTAAGGCAGGAGTAACCTGCGTAAATTACGAGGGATCCACCTAGAAGACTTATGGCAGGTCGCTAATGCTCTAGATCAGCGACACACAGTTGATGCTAATAAACAATTCATTAGCTGGACAAGTCAATTGGGCGGTAAAACCTCACTCAAAATATCCATTCAATCACCCGTGTAATTATCTTGGATATGCGATTCGCGTTTGGCGCTTTTGAAAATTTGTTTTTCACAAAACACACGCTGTAATCGAGGCGCGTATACTACAGTAAATTTCGAAGATTACAATGCTTTTATCCCATTTCATAACGGTTAAGTTTATAAATTGATAAATTAACTATGGTAACTGTATTAATTTAGGATAATAAGTAGTGATATAAATCAGGGAAAATACCAAAGCCAATTCCTGCAAAAGCAAATCCCGCGATCACTAACTTTAATGATATTGGCGTTAAAACCGATTCACTAAGGGCTGGTTCAGCATTATTTTGAATGTTGTCTTGAGGTTCAAATAAGACAAAAATAATGCGTAAATAATAAAATAAGGCAATACCACTGCCGGCAATTAACGCCGATATAAGTAACCATAAATGCTGCTGTGTTGCCTGTGTTAATAAATAAAATTTACCGATAAAGCCCATCGTTAAAGGAATACCCGCAAAACTTAAAATACTAACGATAACGGTTGTCGCTAATAAAGGTGATCGCCAAAATAAACCTCGCCATTGTTGGCAATCTACTTGGGCTAAATTTTTATTTTGATGTTCACAAACAATAATCACCATAAATATCGTTAAATTGGCAATTAAATAGGCGGCCAAATAGAACAGCGTGACTTGCCAAGCAAAATCGACACCTTGTGTCGATGATATCAAAATAACAATGAGTAAATAGCCCATATGAGCTATTGAAGAATAGCCTAGCAGCCGTTTAAGGTTTTCTTGACGTAATGCCATGATATTACCAACCAACATCGAAAAAATAGCGATTAAGCTAATAATTTCAACTAAAGTGGCATTGTTATAATTAGCTTGGCTAAACCAATATTTAATTAATACCGTAAACATCGCGGTTTTAGAAACAGTCGCTAAAAGCATTGTTACTGGCGTTGGCGATCCTTGATAAACATCAGGCGTCCAATGATGAAAAGGCACTAACGATAATTTAAAGCATAAACCGAGTAAAAATAAAATAATGCCGGCAAGGTATAAATGATCCACCAGATGATTAGCATGATTAACCGCACTAAACGCCAAGTTTCCGGTATAACCATAAATAAAGGCAATACCTAACAGCATAAAGCTAGAAGCTGTAGCGCTTAAAATAAGATATTTAAACGCGCTTTCTAGTCCTTGCTCACTTTCACGTAAATAACCGACTAAACCAACTAGAGCAATACTTAATAATTCAAAGCCTAAAAAGATACTAGCGAAATGATCGCTCACCACCAAAATAGCTGCAGCTAAAATAACTAGCTGTAATAAAATGTAATATTCATCATGAACTTCAGTGTGTCGTGATAAATACAAATGGCTAAACAAGGTAATGGCCAAGCCAGAGATTAAAACTAATATCAGTGACACGACACTATAACTGTCAACCGCGAGTAAAGCCGTTACTTGAATATTTTCAATGCCAAGAAGATCAAAAGCTGCATATAACGCTATCGCGAAAATAGCTATTGTGAAGGCTTGGATTAAATGAGTGCTTCGTTGCCATGCAACCAATAATAGTGAAAGCACCACACCAAAAGATAAAATTAATTGTGGAGCAATAGCCACAAACATCGCTTTATTCATCTGAGGTGCTCCTTACTTTATTAAAACTTTTCTTTGCTAAAACTACGTTTTTAAATTGGGCTTGGCTTGCTGTTCCTGACTGTGACAGTCTATTGCTATCTCTATTGCTATCTCTATTGTTAGTTGCTTGCCAACTTGCTTGCCAATTTATTTTACTCAACACCGTATTGGGAAATAAGCCGAAAAATATCAACAATAAAAGCAAACTACCCGCAACAATATTTTCTCGAATAGAAAAGTCAGCAACTTGGCATTTAGCCTGTCCTTGAAAACTGTTTTGAAACATCACCATGCCATAAATAGCCGAGCCAATTAAGCCCAAAGCAGCGAACATTACCACCACAGGAAAGCTTTGATAGGCACCCACTAAACTAAAGAACTCACCAATAAAATTAGCTAAACCGGGCAAACCAAAGGCGGCAGCGGCAAACGCTAAAGCAAAACCGCCCATGCGCGGTGCACTTAGCCAAAAACCGCCCATATCGGCTAATGAACGTGAATGTATGCGGCTATAAATCATCCCTGCCAACGAGAATAATGCCGCACTGCTTAATCCGTGCGCCACCATCGTTAATATTGCGCCTTGATAGGCAATGGCATTGAAAGAAAACAATGCGAGCATGACAAAACCCATATGGCTGATACTGCTATAAGCGACTAAACGTTTAAAGTCTTGTTGGGCAAAAGCCATTTTTGCGCCATATAAAATACTAGTTACACCTAAAATACTGGCAATTGGCGCGAATTCTTGACTAGCGGCAGGAAAAAGTAGAATAACAAAGCGAATTAAACCGTAAGCACCGGTTTTCAATAACACCCCAGCTAATAACACACTACCAGCAGTTGGCGCTTGAGTATGCGCATCAGGCAACCAAGAATGTACTGGCACCGACGGCAATTTAACCGCAAAGGCGATAAAGAATCCGAGCATTAAATAATAGCCAGTAGTTGGATCTAAAATTAATTTTTGCCAGTCGGGATAGTAAAAGCTGAGTTGTCCCATTTGTTGATAATGTATATAAGCCATAGAGATAATCGCAATTAACATGATCAAACTACTCACTTGCGTAAAAATGAAAAATTTAATTGCGGCAAAATGACGTTGTTCGTGTCCCCAAATAGCGATTATCGCGGTTATAGGTAATAACATTATTTCCCAGAAAAAGAAAAATAAAAACATATCGATGGCAGTAAAAACACCGATAATCCCAGCGATACTGGCGAGTAAATTAAAATAATAAAAACCAACTTTCGTTTTAATTTCATGCCATGAAACCAGCACACAGATAAGCGCTAAAAACAGCGTTAAAATCACTAAAATAATGCTGAGTTGATCTAAGCCTAAAGCAAATTCAATATTTAAGCTTTTGATCCAATCAAGACGAATTATCGGTGTAAATTGGCTAAATTTTTCATTTGAGCTGTGATCGGCAAATAGCGTGTCGTAGACAAATAACACCAAGATACTTGCAACAGAAAATAACGAAAACACACGGGCAAAGTGCTTAATTTTACTTTCGAAAAACCAAGCGATAGCGCCACTAAGCAATAACCCTATGATAATAAAAACGATAATCATATTAGCGCCACTCCCAATAGAAATATAACCGCGATCCCCAATGAAGCCGCATACCAACGTAAATTACCATTTTGATTTGCTATCAGTGCTGCACGCCATAAATCAACATACCAACGACTGGTCATGATTATTTGATCAAAAACATCTCTTCTATTTAACTTGGCAATAAAACAATAAGGATTAATGAACAACTTTTGATAGAGCCAATCAAAACCTAATCCGTGTAAGCAAAACGAGGTTAAACGGTTATTTTTCTCAGCAAAAGCGGCATCATTATTTATGCGCGATGTTTGACGATAATCAGCAAAATAAAACCAAGAAAAAACAATACCAATAAAAGGTGTCGCTATGGCAACAATATGTAGCCAATGCGGTTCAAATTCCCCAGCAAAATTTGTTTCTATTGATGCACTAGCAAATATTGTGGCAAGTTGCTGATGAAGCATAGTGGAAAAAAAACCACCTAATAAAGCAAGCACCGCTAATAAATATAATGGCCAACGCATTATTGCTGAAAACTCAGTTTCCACTTCTGTTTTAGAAGAAGAACGAGCATTACCTAAAAAAGTAAGAAAAAATAACCGACAACTATAAATACTGGTAAGCAAAGCCCCTAAAATAGCACACCACCAAAACACCGGTCCCGCAGTGGCTGATGTCCATAAACTGGCAATAATCGCTTCTTTTGAATAAAAACCAGAGGTACCCGGCAACGCGATTAAGCAAAGTAAACCGATAGCGAACAAGCTTGTTTCTATCGGCAGTTTTTTAGCCAAACCACCCATTTTAAAAATATTTTGTTGATGATGCAGTGCTAAAATCACCGAGCCTGCAGTTAAAAATAATAAGGCTTTAAAAAAGGCGTGAGTCATTAAATGAAAAATGCCTTCACTCCATGCTCCAGCGCCTAACGCTAACATCATATAACCAATTTGACTCATGGTTGAATAGGCTAAAACGCGCTTAATATCGGTTTGTGCCATAGCGGCAAATCCCGCAAGTAATAATGTTAATGCCCCGACCCAAGCAACATACGTCATCACCTCTGGGGCTAATAAAAACAAACCATGCATACGTGCTATTAAATATACACCAGCAGTTACCATAGTGGCAGCATGGATCAAGGCGCTAACTGGCGTAGGACCAGCCATCGCATCAGGCAACCAAGTTTGTAATGGCAATTGCGCTGATTTACCCACCGCACCGCCAAGTAACAGCAGTGCAATCCAATAAACTTGTTGATCACCCACTTGCCATTTAGCTGCCGCTAATTCAGTTAGATGGTTAATATTAAACTCACCTAATGAATTGAATAACATAAATAAACCGATTGCCATCGCGGTATCGCCAATACGGGTAACAATAAACGCTTTACGCGCTGCTAAGGCATTATTTTTATCTTGATACCAAAAGCCTATTAACAAAAAGCTGCAAAGACCAACGCCTTCCCAACCCAGATAAAGTAAAACTAAATTATCACCTAAAACCAGTAACAACATCGCCACGATAAATAAATTCATGTAAGCCATAAAACGGCAAAAATTTTCATCGGTTTTCATATAACCCGCAGCATAAAGGTGAATAAGTGCTCCGACACCAGTAACCACAGAGATCATCACCGCAGATAAGCCATCAAGGTAAAGGGTAAAGTTAACTTGGCTATTGCCTAAGCTAAACCATTGCCATAACTGAACTGTTATTACTTGCTGATCATTTATTGCTAATTGTTGCACCAGCCAAACCGCAGAAACTGCGCTCAAACTAACAGCGCCGACACTTAATACTGAAGCCATAAGCCAAGATAAGCGCTTACCTAAAAGGATCAATATGAAAAAGCTGATCAATGGATTGAAAGGCAACCATGCCAATATGCTCATACTAGCATTCCAATTAGCGTCCATATTTCCTATCATGTTAGCCCCTTAACCGATTGAGCTTGTCAATATCAAGCGATTGAAATCGTCGTTGTAATCGAATTAACAAAGCTAAACCTAACGCCACTTCAGCAGCGGCAAGTGTTAGGATTAAAATAAACATCACTTGACCATCAGCCTGTTGCCAAACACTGCCCGCACCAATAAACGCAATACCTACTGCATTTAGCATTACTTCTAAGCTCATCAAAATAAAAAGCGTGTTTTTTCGAGCAATAACACCCACAAAACCAATCATAAACAAGATACTAGCTAAAATAAAAATGTGCTCTAACGGTAAAGAAATCATTGTTTATCTCCTGTTTCAGCAATTTTATTACAATGTTCTTGTCCATCGGGTTTCGCAAAATGATAACCCGCCACTAATCCGGCTAATAATAAAAACGAGGCTATTTCAACGGCAAGTAAATAAGGGCCATAAAGCAAGCTGCCAACTTGTTTGGGGCTAATATGATTAATAGCCGTTACATTATGTTGCTCAACATTGTTAATGATATAAATAAGCTCAAACAGTAATGCCAGCGCTAATGCGCAAGGGCCAAACCAAATGGTTAAGCCTGGCGTGTTTGGCGCATGTTTTTCTTCATCTTGACCTAAGCCAAACATCATAATCGCGAAGACAAACAGCACTAAAATAGCACCTGCATACACTATTACCTCTAAACCAGCAGCAAAGGGGGCGCCCATAAAATAAAAACACACCGCGACAGCCAACAGAGAAACAATTAAATAAAGTAATGAATGTACGGCATGCTTGCCTAATACAACTTTTAGGCTGGCAACAATGGCGATAAAACCAGCTAAGTAAAAAAGCATCTCTAAAGGAATAACTGAATTTGAATTCATGGCATTAGCCCTTTTATATCTATAGGTGGTTTTTCCTGATCGCCTTGACCTTTGTCTTTATTGGCAATTTTAATTCCTGATTGCTTATAAAAACTATAATCAGGATATTTACCCGATCCTTTGATTAATAAATTTTCTTTTTCATAAACTAAATTTTTACGCTCATATTCGGCAAGTTCTACATCAGGCGTTAATTGAATGGCATAGGTTGGACAAGCTTCTTCACAAAAACCGCATAAAATACAACGAGAAAAGTTGATCCGAAAAAACTCAGCACGTTTTCTGCCGTCATCATCAATGGTTTGCTGCAAGGCTATACAATCAACCGGACATGCCACTGCACATAAATTACAAGCGACACAGCGTTCTTCGCCATCAGGATCACGGGTTAGCACAATACGGCCGCGATAACGTGGCGCTAAATAAGGCTTTTGCTCAGGATATTCAACAGTATCGGCTTTGGTAAAAGTGTGTTTTAGCACAAGCCACATCGTTCTAAGTTGACTGATCATTGACCACTCCTAACAACTAGTTTAATCAAGCTCATATCCATCCCCATAATCGTAAAGCGGCGGTTACTACTAAATTAACGAGTGCTAAAGGCAACATCACCAACCAGCCAAAAGAAAATACATCGTTTTTAAGTTGACTGATCATAGGCTGCTCCGAACAACCCAAACAGCTAGTTTAATCAAGCTCATATCCATCCCCATAAACGTAAAGCGGCGGTTGCGACTAAATTAACGAGTGCTAAAGGCAACATCACTAACCAGCCAAAAGAAAGTAATTGGTCAAAACGAGGACGTGGTAAAGAAGTTCTAAGTAGAATAAAAAACATTATAAAAAAGAATACCTTAAGGATAAACCACAGTAAAGGCAGTAGCCATGAAGCAAGCGGTTCTGGCATCAGCCAACCACCAAAAAACAGGGTGACCGACATCGCTGAAATTAACGTAACTCCTAAATATTCACCGAGAAAGAATAGTGCGAATTTAAGCCCTGAATATTCGGTATGAAAACCTGCGGTTAATTCAGTTTCGGCTTCAGGCAAATCAAAAGGTAGACGATGGCTTTCGGCGATACCCGCAATCAAAAAAACAAAAAAACCAACAAATTGTGTCTGAATAAGCCAACCGTCTTGTTGCGCCATCACAATATCACGCAGATTAAAACTGCCCGTTAACAGAACAACGCCCATCACCGACAGCCCCATAAACACTTCATAACTTACGGTTTGAGCAGCCGCGCGCATGCTACCTAATAACGCATATTTAGAATTCGATGCCCAACCTGCTAACACTACGCCATAAACAGCAAGCGATGTCATTGCTAAAAAGAACAATAAGCCAATATTAAGATCAGACACACCAATGGTTGGCGTAAAAGGAACAACAGCAAAACTCATTAAAACAGTAACGGCGGCGATAACCGGCGCTAACACAAACACGATTTTGTCACTAAAGGGAGGGATCCAATCTTCTTTGCCTAAAATTTTAAGTAAATCGGCCATCGACTGTAAAATACCGAATGGACCGACACGGTTTGGTCCTAACCGATCTTGCCAAATACCGATCATCCTCCGCTCAACCCACACCAACATAGCGGCAATTGGGATCAGTAAAGCAATAATGATTGTTATTTCAAATAATTGCCATAAAGTTTCAGCCATCATTAAGCCCTCCTGACATTAAATGAATTGGAATATGTTGATCTTGCTTTTTCAATCGTGCGAGTGTGTTTTGTTGCTCTTCTATGGCTGAATTTTGGCGATTAGTTTGTTGTTGTTTAAATTGTTCAACTTCATCTTCATCCGCTAAAGCCAAGTTAACATTGCAATTAGTTTGGCTTGGATTAAATTCAAAAATACTACCAACCACCACGTTACTCGCTAATTTGGGATTAACTTTTACACGGGCAAAGACACAAAATGTTTCGGTTGAGGTTAAACTTTCGGTATTAATAGGGTTTGTATGTGAAAGGCTTTCATCAGCAGAAAAAGTTAGTTTGGCAGTCACTTCATTTTGTGAGCCGTCCCAACCTAATTTGGTGGCAAGATCATTTGATATTTCAATGATGTTGCCACCATACATCAAGACAAATTCTGGGATCGTCCGCGCTTGCTGCTCTTGCAAAAACCACGGTAAATTTTGGATGAAAGTTAACCTTGGTTTTTCTTGTTTGCTTTCTTGTTCATTTTCGGTTTGCCAAAGCGTTGTTAATTTTTCATCAAAACTAAACATTAGCCAATTGGGCTTTACTTGACCAATCAAATCGCCATTAACTTGCTGTTGATGCTGTAAAATTGCTTGATTAGAATTCCAACTTGGCGACCATGTAAACGGCATATTAGTATCGCTATTGGCCGTTAATCCTTCCATCGAAGCATTATAATGATGATGTTCACTTTCGCTTTCGTTAGACTTGTTTTGACTGTTTTTGTTTAGACTGGGCTCACTTCGACAAGTTTTGGGTTCATGCATGGTTTGATTAGCTACCATTGCTGTGCGGCCACTCGAACGATGGGTTTGCTTTGCAATACCTTTATTTGAATTTTGATATGATCGATTAGTGTTTTGAGCATCAGCTTGAGTAATTTGAACTGCCCAAGGTTCACCGAGCTCAGAAAAATAGTGATGTAGTTGTGCTAACGATTTAAAATATTGCGGCGCTTGCTTAAATAAATTCTTCGCTAATAACGACAACCAGCGCCAATTACTCATTATCGGCAACTTCGCCACTAAGGCTGGAACAAATTCTTGTAATATGCCCTGATAATTAAGGAAGTGCCCTTCACTTTCACTCACTGCAGCAACGGGCATAACAATATCAGCCAAGGTTGTTAACTGGCTTTCGCTATGATCTAAAACTATCAGTGTTTTACAATGTTGTCGCAATTGTAAAAGTTGCGGCTCAGTTAACTGTGCTAAATCGTGCTCAAGTACAATTAAGCTATCGCTTTGTTGGCACAATAATTTGTCTTGGATTTGTTCAAGCGACAAACTTTGCTCGTTTAATAACGCTAAACTGCCAACACTGTTGCATTGTGGCGCTACGGTGATTAATTCAGGTGCAGCGATGAATTTATCACTCGATAAACTTGCCATTAAACGCTCTATCGCATTAAGTAATTCAGGACGTTGTAAACTGGTTCCGGTAATAACTAACGGTTTTTTTGCTGTTTGCAATGAACTAAATAACTGTTTAATAATACTTTGAGTGTCATCATGAAACTCAGCAAGCATGTTATTGATTTCGTCATTGAACACCGGCGATTGTTCAGAAACATCATTTTTAGCATCGACTAAATTGTTATTTAGCGATACCACATTCATCGCTACAAGCGAATTCAACATAGTTGTTAAACACTCAATAGAGTTAACTATCTCTGCGGGTGCTAACACCAAAGCCTGTTTTGCACTTTGGTCAAATTGCGTAGTTTTAGCTTGCAAAGAAAATAGTGGTGTTTGTATCTTGCCCGCATAAGTACGCACTGCTGAATCTTGCCATGGTTTAATGCCAATGGTCGCTGCTTTTTCAATACCATCGCTGCGCAATGCTTGTTTAACCGCTAATGCTAAACGCGGTGCTGTTTGATGAAGATCTTCACCAATGATCAGTAATAAATCATTTTTATCAGTTTGTTGTTGCTCTAACTCTGCAATACTTTTTTGTGGATATTGAGCCAATAATTGCTTGTGCAGCACAGCCAGTTGCATTTCATTGTTGGTGTAACCTAAAGAGAAATTTTCTCGACCAACTAAGTTTTTTAATAAACGATTTGCTTCAAATGAAGCTCGCGCAGAGCCAATGCCGATAAAACGTTCTGGGCGATGATGGGCTAATTTTTTCGCGACACTTAATTCACAAATATCTTCGGTGTCGTCATTTAATCCCTTAGCTTGTGTGAGCCGTTTGGACGAATTGACAAAACCAATACCATAGCGACCGCGATCACAAAGAAAATACCCATTGACCTCCGAGTTATAACGATTCATCACTCTACGGACACTACCATAGCGTTCGCCAATACTAGTATTACAGCCGACAGAGCAATGACTACACACCGATGGTGCTGATTGTAGATCCCACTTTCGGGTATAATGTGCAGAGAAAACTTTATTAGTAAATACGCCTGTTGGACACACTTCGACTAAGTTTCCGGCAAACTCACTTTCGAGCATACCATCGGTTTGTCGACCAAAATAAACCTGATTTTTTGAGCCGTAAGCGCCAAAATCTTCACCACCCGCATAATCGTTATAGAAGCGCACACAACGATAACAAGTAATACAGCGGTTCATTTCGTGTCCGACTAATTCACCTAAATATTGATTGGTGAAAGTGCGTTTTTTTCCTTGATATTGACGCTCGCTATGGCCGGTCATTACGGTCATGTCTTGTAAATGACATTCGCCACCTTCGGCGCAAACAGGACAATCGTGCGGGTGATTGGTCATCATCGCGCTAATCACTTGTTCTCTAAATTTACTCGATGATTTGTCGGTTAAACCAATCCGCATACCGTCACTTACTGGCGTCATGCACGACATAACCATGCGACCACGGGTATCATTTTCGTCTTGATATTGCGTTACCGCACATTGTCGACAAGCCCCGACCGAACCCATCGCTGGATGCCAGCAAAAATAAGGTAATTTAAGTTTTTGTGATAACACGCCAGCCAATAAATTATTACTTTTATCAACTTGATAGGCGACATCATCGACATAAATAGTAATTTTATTACTTGGCGCTTGTCCACTTGAACTTTGCCCGTTTGCATCTTTATTACTTGAACTTTGACTCATTAGCTTTGCCCTCCGTGATAAGGACAGCAGCCTTTTGAAATGTGCTGCTCAAAATCGTCATGAAAATACCGTAATGCGCTTTTAAGTGGCTCTACAGCCCCCGGCGCTAAAGCACAATGGGTTTTACCCAGCCACATAAAATCACATAATTCATCCAAGGTATCGAGATCGGCAAGCTTACCCTGCCCATTTTCAATGCGTGTTAGTACTTCAACCACCCAAGGTGTGCCATCGCGACACGGCGTACACCAGCCGCAAGATTCTTGTGCGAAAAACTTTAATAAATTTAACACCATAGCTACTGGACAGTTTTGATCATCTAGAATGATCAAACCGCCAGTACCTAAACGACTGCCTGCTTTACCAATAGAGTCATAATCCATTGGCGTATCGAGATGCTCAGGCAATAAAAAATCGGTTGACGCGCCGCCGGGTAAAAAACCTTTAAGGTTCAAACCATCCAGTAAGCCACCGCCATGGTGATATAACACCTCACGTATGGTGGTTCCCATAGGTAATTCCCATAAACCCGGCGTTTTAACTCGACCAGAAGCGCCATAAATTTTAGTACCAGCATCACTGTTGGGAGATAAATTTTTAAACCATTCAACGCCATTTTTGACAATATGCGGAATATTACTGAGCGTTTCGACATTATTGACTATGGTCGGTTTACCAAATAAACCACTCACTTGTGGAAATGGTGGTTTAGCTCGCGGATTTGCACGTTTTCCTTCTAATGCATTAATTAGCGCTGTTTCTTCACCGCAAATATAACGGCCAGCGCTGCTGTGTACATAAAGATCAAGCTGAAAACTTGTACCTTGAATGTTCTCTCCTAACCACTTTGCTTGATATGCCTCAGCAATGGCAGCAGTTAACCGCTCGGCGGCTAAATGATATTCTCCACGGATAAAAATATAGGCTCGGTTTGCGCCTATGGTGTAGGCAGCGATGATCATTGCTTCAATTAATTGGTGTGGTACGCCTTCAAGTAACATCCGATCTTTAAAGGTTCCTGGTTCCATTTCATCGGCATTACACACTAAATATTTAAACTCAGGTGCATTGGTATCATCGTCGGCAAACATGGGCACGCAGCTCCATTTCATCCCTGTTGGGAAACCCGCACCGCCACGCCCTTGTAATCCTGAATCAGAAACTAAATCTAACACTTGTTTAGGGCTATATTCATGCAGCGCTTTAGTTGCGCCGACATAACCACCTTGAGCTTGATATTGACTAAAATTAAGTGGTTGTTCTAAATTTACAAGATGAGTAAGCGGCTTAGTTAACGCTGATGATCCAGCTAAGTGAGAATTAGTCATCTGCTTTATCCTCTTGCTTGGCCTGAAATTGTAAGCTTGATAAAATATCAACCACGCGTGCTGGCGTTAACTGTTGATAATGTTGTTTAGCAATCATCATCGTGGGCGCTTTATCGCAGCCACCTAAACAGACATTTGAAAGCAGCGTAAATAAACCATCACTCGTTGTTTGCCCGTACTCAATACCTAAATGTTGTTTTATAGCCGCTAAAACCTCTTCATAACCAGTTAAATGACAACTGATGCTGTCACATAAATGAATAACATAACGCCCTACTTTTTGGCGATAAATTAAATTATAAAAAGTGGCAACTTCTTCTAGTTGCGCACTTGGCATATTCAACAAATCAGCAATCGCATATAAGCTGTCATCGCTTACCCAACCACGGTGTGCTTGCACTATTTTTAAGGCTTCAATACCAGCCGCTTCGCGATATTCCATAATGCTAGCTTCATGCTCGATATCGGCAATTTCTTGCTCAGTTAAATAATGAGAAAAATCTAGGGTTGTTGTTTTAATAATATCCATCATTATTCCTTAGCTACCTGTCGACATCAGCCATAACATAATCAACACTACCTAATGTGGCAATTAAGTCGGCAACCATTTGACCACGGCTTAATAAAGGCAACATTTGCAAATGTGCAAAACTTGGTGTGCGAATACGCGTGCGATAACTCATAGTGCTACCGTCGCTGATCAAGTGATATGCCATAATGCCTTTGGTGGCTTCAACCGCCATAGTGACTTCGCCCGCAGGGATCACCGGCCCCCAAGAAACATTAACAAAATGGGGGATCAAGGTATCAATATCTTTCATCGTGCGCGATTTATCAGGCGGCGTAGTTTGAGGATGTTCAGCTTTTATTGGTCCTTCGGGCATATTTTCTAAACATTGCTTAATAATGCGAATACTTTGGCGCATTTCTTCAACTCTTACCCGACAACGATCATAACAATCGCCGTTATTACCAGTAGGAACTTCAAAATCAAATTGATCGTAACCACCATAAGGTCGTTGCTTGCGTAAATCCCATGAAAATCCGGTGGCACGTAAACCAGGACCGGTAACGCCCCATTCAATTGCTTCTTTTGCACTATATGCACCAATATCAATGGTACGGCGTTTTAATAATGAATTTTGCATCACCATTTTTTCATATAAGTCTAAACGCGCTGGTAAGTAGTTAACATAATCACGCACTAACTTGTCCCAACCCTGAGGTAAATCGCTGGCAATACCGCCAATACGAAACCAACTAGGATGCATACGTGCGCCTGTAAAAGCTTCAATAATGGCAAACAGTTTTTCACGGTCGATAAACATATAAAATATCGGTGATAAGGCACCAATATCTTGGGCGAAAGTGCCGTAAAATAATAAATGCGATAAAATGCGAAACATTTCTGAGGTCATAATACGGATAACTTTCGCTCTATCGGGCACGGTGATCCCAGCCAGTTTTTCTACTGCCATTACGTAGGGAAAATTATTCATTACCCCGCCAAGGTAATCAATGCGATCAGTATAAGGAATATAACTATGCCACGATTGGCGCTCACCCATTTTTTCTGCACCGCGATGGTGATAACCAATATCTGGCACACAATCAACAATTTCTTCGCCGTCCATTTGCAACACTATTCGAAACGCACCATGTACGCTCGGGTGATTAGGACCAAGGTTTAAAAACATAAAATCATTGTCTTTATCTTGGCGTTTCATGCCCCACTTTTCTGGTTCAAACTGTAACGCTTTTTGCTCTTTATCTTGCTGATAAGGGGGTAAAGTAAAAGGCTCCATTTCGGTTGCCCGCGCCGGATGAATTTTTAGTAACGGATGCCCTTGCCAAGTCTGCGGCATTAAAATACGGGTTAAATATGGGTGATTGGTAAAGGTAATGCCGAACATATCCCACACTTCACGTTCGTACCAATTTGCATTGGGCCAAAAGGCACAAACACTTTCTAGTGATTTATCATCGCCAGTCAGCGCAACTTTTATACGAATATCTTGATTACGCGAATAACTCCTAAGATGATAACTCACAGTAAAATCATTAACGTGCGCCGCTTTGTGATTACGCTCGCTTTCATCGATAGCGGTAATATCAAAACAAAAATCAAAGGGTTTAATTAGCTCATACCGTAACACTTGCATCAAGGCGACTAATTGCTCTTTGGCTAACCAAAAACTTGGAATATCATCAACAATATTTTCAACTGCCGTGACCGAATTAAGCGAAATTTCGCTGTTAATCGCAGTAATTTCATCTTCAATAGGTAAAACATTGGGCATTTGCCAATCTTCGCTGTTAGTTAAGTTAATATTCCCCATAACTAACATCCATCCGGAGAGGAAAGATCGGTAACATTAATGCGCTCCTCGTTTTTAATATCACGCAAGGAAGGTTTTGCTATTTGGCTAACCGATTGTTCACCCACCACCCAACTTAAAGGGCGAGGTTGATTTTGAATAGAATTTTGGAGTAATAATAAACCTTCTAATAATGCTTCAGGGCGTGGCGGACAACCGGGCACATAAACATCAACGGGGATGAACTTATCAACGCCTTGTACAACACTATAAATATCGTACATACCACCAGAATTAGCGCATGAGCCCATCGAAATAATCCATTTCGGCTCTAATAATTGCTCATATAGGTGTTGAACAACCGGTGCCATTTTTCTAAAGCAGGTGCCTGAAATTACCATTAAATCGGCTTGTCTTGGCGTTGCCCTAATAACTTCAGCGCCGAAACGGGCAATGTCGTGGCGTGAAGTAAAACTGGTTGCCATTTCGACATAACAACAACTTAAACCAAAGTTAAACGGCCAAACAGAATTTTTGCGCCCCCAATTAATCATATCGTCAAGATTCGCCATAAAAACATTGCGTTTAAGCTCTTTTTCTTGCAATTGCTTGGCTGCGCCCATGGCATCATCAAGTTTTGCTTTAGTTAATGACCATTCCATTGCTATCTCCTTGCTCTAAAAGGTAAATGGCGATGTTTTAACTGTAATGCCCCGATGCGCCAAATATATATCAAGCCAACTAAAAGTACGGTTATAAAAACCAAAGCCTCAATAAAACCAGCAAGGCCGACTTCATCAAAGGCAATAACCCAAGCAAAAAGAAAAATGGTTTCTAAATCGAAAATAACGAAGAAAATAGCATACAAAAAGAAGTGGTTAGTGAATCGTGTTTTGTTGTTATCAACAGAAATAACACCTGATTCATAAGGAGTGTTTTTGGCACGTGTATTGGTTTTTGGACCCAGAAAGTGCGATAAAATAAGCATTCCAGCAAGCATTAGCGCTAAAATGATAAAATACGCAGCAATAGGCCACACTTGATTAAATTGGCTAGTTAACACCACACCTCTCCCGAATTTCCATTGTTGTTATTGTTGGAAATTACGACAGACTACTTAGATTTCCTCTAATTAAAGAGCAAATATACCTTGCCGTAGTCAGGTTGTTTTAATGAGAAGTTCTTGGGATAAACTTAAATAGCGAAACAACCTGAAAATTATTTTTTAATCTACTGGCTTTAAGCATAGTATATATTTTAGAAATGCAAATTATTTTTATGCATTATCAAAGAAATATAAAAATTGGTATAAGAAATGGTTTTGAATTATATCACTCCGAGATATTTTGTTATTTTTAGAAAAAAAATAAATGCAGCAAATTACACTAGTAAAATTTGAATAATTTATGATTGCTTATTCAATTTTTTACTTAAACACAGCACGACAATCCAATTTTATTAGTCAAAATAAACGGAATTATTCAAGTTAATGAAGTAATTGAAAACGCACACAAACCGTGTACGTTTATCCTAGACTTAACGTTTTTTAAATGATATTCCCTACTCTTCAGCACCACTTATTAAGTCAGCAAAACTGGCTAATTTAGTTAAAGCGAGGCCATGAACAGATTTTCGCGGGTAACGCCCAGTTTTGTTAATCGTGCCGGCTTGAGTCATCATTAATATTTCTAACGCTTGGTCAATAACATCAACGGCGTAAATAGAAAATTGTTTTGCTTCTACAGCGGTAATAACTTCATCAGATAACATTAAATTAATGACATTAGTTTTTGGTATAATAACGCCTTGATCGCCCGTTAAACCTTTATCTAAACAAAGCTGAAAGAATCCTTCTATTTTTTCATTTGCACCACCAATCGATTGAACTTCGCCGTGTTGATTAATCGAGCCAGTAATAGCAATACTTTGATCTATGGGTAAATTAGTAATTGCCGAAATAAGTGCGCACAGCTCAGCCATTGAGGCACTATCACCATCTATGTGTCCGTACGATTGTTCAATGGCAATATTGGCTGAGATAGAAACAGGAAATGTTTGCCCATATTTATGGCCTAAATACCCAGTTAGTAATAGCACCCCTTTAGAATGAATTGACTTACCTAATTCAACTTCACGTTCAATATCAGTAACTCCTTGTGTACCTGCATACACAGTAGCTGTAATACGTGCTGGCGTGCCAAACACACTATCACCAATTTCTAATACTGTTAATCCATTTACTTTGCCGATTTTTTGCCCTTCGGTGCTGATTAATACTTGCTGCTCTTTTATTTCACTGAGCCAAGTTTCACTTAATCTACCTGTACGGCGTTTTTTCGCAGCAAGTGCAGCGATAATAAATTCTGCTGATAATTTTTCTTGTTGGGTTTGCCTTTTCCACAAATAAACGGCTTCATCTAAAACATCATTTACTTGCACTATATTCGCTGATATTTTTTGTTGGTGTTCAGCTCGTCTTGATGCATAACGCACTAATTCGGCAACCGCTTGATCATCAACTTCGGGGTAATCATGTTGTCGAGCACGTTGGCGAATTAACTTTGCGTAAGCAGCTAAATTATCATTACTTTTATCTAAATATCGATCAAAATCAGCCAAAACTCTAAACAATTCAGTAAATTCTTGATCGTATTCTTGCAGGGTATAATAAATTTCCGGATCACCTAAAAGAACCACTTTAACTTTTAAAGGAATTTTCTCTGGCTGTAAGCTATACATCCCCGATTGGCTAAGTTCAGCATAAGGATTTTCCATGCTAATTTGCCCAGTTTTTAGAGCCAACTTTAACCGTGACCAAACCATAGGTTGACCCAACAGTTTTTCAGCATCAAGCAGTAAATAACCACCGTTAGCGCGATGTAAAGCGCCAGCGCGGATCAAACGATAACTGGTATAGCTGCTACCTTTAAACGTTGAAAAATCAATGCTACCAAATAAATTTTGAAAACTTGGGTTTTGTTCGTACACAACAGGCGCACCAGTATTTAATTCACGATGAACCAAAACATTAGGTAAAAAGCGCTCAACCATTAATTTACGTAATTCTTTATCGTTCGAAGCTTCTTCGCCTTCATCAACTAAAATTTCTAAAACAGCATCTACCACGTGCTCTTTTACTTTTTGAAGGTACTTTAAAATGCCGAGGTTATCTGCAAAATCATGCTCTAACTCTTTTAATAGAGGACGAATACTTTGCTCAGCGGTGTCATATTTTAATTTTCTAGCTTTATCGGAGGAAACACGTTTCCACAAAGGTAACTCTAATAATTGTTCAGATAAAAAGGTTTCAAGATCAGCAAGTACTTGATAAAACTGATCGCGTTGCTGTTCAGTTAAATTGGCAAATTCTTTATCTGTGGTCGGTTTTCCTTCCAATAAAGGAGAAAATCCAATTTCCCCCTCTTCTTCATATAAAGAGACCTCTTTAGATAATGCTTGTTGTTCTACTTCAGAAATGGCTTGATCGTATTTTTGATTAAATTCTCGATCAATTGCAGATTTTTGTCGTTGATAACCTGGGTTATCAAAAATTTCTGGAAATAAATCAAGCAATTCATCAATAAAAGTATTAATTCGGGTTAATAATTGTTTTCCTTCTCCCGGATTCACATAAAGTTTATAGGGAATATGGTTTTCATCAAAATTATTAACATAACACCACTCTGGAGGTGTTTCTTTGTTCGTTGCTAATACTGCCAACATTTGCATAATTAACGTTTGGCGCCCTGTACCTTGGTCGCCCATTGCAAAAACATTAAAACCAATAGAGTCCATCGACAAACCAAATTCAAGTGCTTCTTTAGCACGATCATGACCAAAAAAATCTTGTTCATCGCTTAAATCAGTTTGCGTGATTAATTGTTCATTTACTTCTGCGGTTAATTGTTTTGTTAACAAACGTGTTTTGTCGCGTGTTGATAATGGCGTTTTAGCTTTTGTCATATAGACCTTAGGAAAAATAAAATGATAATTTTTAGATTATTTGTGGTGATTTTTTATTGTTTAACTCACGAACTTAAATTTAGGGTAATAATGCATAACGTTCAAAGTGAGTTGACCCACAACTAGGACATCCCATCACTTCACTCGGGTGAAAATATTCGATTTCTTGATGACATTTTTTGCAAACTAATACGCCAAAGCCGATAAAATCGCCTTGTTGGTAATCACCTTGATTATTAAAATCATCTTGTAATTCAGACCACTCGACTTGACTTTTATCCGTAATTTTAGCGAGCTCACTCCAAAAATTTTCTTCAAGTAACCCTAAATAGATTGAATGTTGGGCTTGAGATTTTGACTGCTTATAAAATTCAGTTAGATCATATTTTAAATTATCGATGAATTGCCCTACTTTTTCTTCAGGCAAAGCTTCGGCAGCAGTTAAATATTTTTTTGCATGATCAATAAAATCAATCATCGAGGTTATTTCATGAGTTTTGATATCCTCTAACCAACGCGTTAACGTTTGATAAATATTGTCTAACTCATTATTTTTATTAGTCATAGCAATATATCCTTTTAATATGAATATCTTAAAGCAAAATTGATCTGTTTTATAAAGTATACCCGTTCTTTTTGAAGATGCTAGTTTAAGGTTGAAAATCTGCATACCCAAATCAAGTAGATTAACCAACAAATTAACTTGTTGTTAATGCCCCAGATAGGTTATTCTAGCGGGATAAATTCGCCTATTTTTTATCTTACATCATAGAAATATAAAATAACTATTTTCACGCTAGTTAAGAATAGGCTTGTCGTTACCCTGTACTTTGAGAAAAACATTGATGGAATCCATTTATAATCCCCAAGAAATTGAAGCAAATGTTCAAAAATTTTGGACCGATAACGAAACGTTTAAAGCCGTAGAAAAACCTGAACAAGAAAAGTTTTATTGTTTGGCTATGTTCCCTTACCCTAGCGGCCGTCTACATATGGGCCATGTGCGTAATTACACCTTAGGTGATGTTATTGCACGTTATCAACGCATGCAAGGTAAAAACGTTTTACAACCTATGGGTTGGGATGCCTTTGGATTGCCCGCTGAAAATGCTGCCATTAAAAATAATTCTGCACCAGCAAAATGGACTTATCAAAATATAGATTACATGCGTAACCAATTAAAATCATTAGGTTTTGGTTATGACTGGGGACGTGAATTAGCAACCTGTAAAAAGGATTACTATCGTTGGGAACAATGGTTTTTCACTCAACTTTTCGAAAAAGGTTTAGTGTATAAAAAGAATGCTTCCGTGAATTGGGATCCGGTTGATCAAACAGTATTAGCCAACGAACAAGTTATTGATGGTCGTGGCTGGCGATCAGGAGCTATTGTTGAGAAAAAAGAAATTCCGCAATGGTTTATTAAAATTACTGATTACGCTGAAGAGTTAATTCAAGATTTAGACCAGTTAACCGATTGGCCTGAGCAAGTAAAAACCATGCAACGTAACTGGATCGGTCGCTCTGAAGGGGTTGAAATGACCTTTAAGGTCGCCAACAGCGATGAAAGTTTTGATATTTATACCACCCGCCCCGATACATTAATGGGCGTGACTTATGTCGCATTAGCGGCACAACATCCTTTAGCGTTAGCTGCGGCTAAAACTAATGCTCCATTAGCTGAATTTATTGCCGAATGTAAAGGTAATCAATCTACTGAAGCTGATATGGCGGCAATGGAGAAAAAAGGGGTTGATACCGGCTTAAAAGCCATTCATCCACTTACTGGTGAGTTAGTACCCGTTTGGGCAGCAAATTTTGTGTTAATGGATTATGGCTCAGGTGCGGTAATGTCTGTTCCTGGTCATGATCAACGCGACTATGAATTCGCGTTAAAATACAACTTAGTCATTAAACAAGTGGTTGAAGGCCAAGCTGATGACGATATCAATAAAACCGCGATTACTGAAAAAGGCTTATTGGTTAATTCTGGCGAGTTTAATGGTTTAAATTTTGAAGAGGCTTTTAAAGCAATTTCAGATAAATTAACTAACGAAGGTAAAGGTAAAATCACGGTAAATTATCGTTTACGTGATTGGGGTGTATCGCGCCAGCGTTATTGGGGTACGCCAATTCCAATGTTGCAATTAGCTAATGGCGAATCAGTACCGGTACCGGCTGATCAATTACCCGTTGAATTACCAGAAGATGTGGTAATGGATGGAGTAACATCTCCTATTAAAGCGGATAAAGAATGGGCAAAAACCACGTATAATGGCGAGCCAGCTTTACGTGAAACCGACACTTTTGATACCTTTATGGAATCTTCATGGTACAGCGCACGTTATTGTTCACCTGATTATCAAGATGGTATGTTAGATCCAGAAAAAGCAAACTATTGGTTACCGGTAGATCAATATGTTGGCGGTATTGAGCACGCTATCTTACATTTACTTTATGCACGTTTTTTCCATAAATTATTACGTGATGTTGGTTTAGTAAAATCAGATGAACCGTTTAAAAAATTATTATGTCAAGGCATGGTATTAGCAGACACATATTACCGTGAAGTTGAAAATGGAGCTCAAGATTGGATTGCGCCAACCGATGTTAATGTAGAGCGTGATGATAAAGGTCATATTGTTTCAGCAACTAGCAAGCTAGACGGCCAACCTGTTATTTCGGCAGGTATGAGTAAAATGTCAAAATCTAAAAATAACGGTATTGATCCACAATCGGTTATTGAGCAATTTGGCGCTGACACAGTACGTTTATTTATTATGTTTACGTCACCTCCAGAGCAAACATTAGAATGGTCTGATTCTGGTGTAGAAGGTGCACATCGTTTCTTAAAACGCGTGTGGAAACTTGCCTACGACTTTAAACAAGCAGGCGCAGCACCTGAAATTACAGGATTAAATTTCAACAGCCAACAAAAATCATTACGTCGTGAATTACACAAAACCATTGCGAAAGTAAGCGATGATATTGGTCGTCGTAATACATTCAACACAGCTATAGCTGCCATAATGGAGCTAATGAATCATTTATCAAAAGCTTCTCTTTCAAGTAATGAAGATAAAGCGGTAATGCAAGAAGCAATTCGCGCTGTAGTACTTATGCTAACGCCAATTGTGCCTCACTTAAGTCATCAACTATGGCAAGTGGTGGGTGACGGTAGTAGTGAAGTGGAAGATGTAATGTGGCCAACGGTTGATAAAACGGCTTTAGTTGAAGATGAAAAACTTATTATCGTACAAGTTAACGGTAAAGTTCGTGCAAAAATTACTATTGCTGCCGATATGGAGCAAAGTGAAGTTGAAAAGCTTGCCCTTGCCCAAGAGCATGTAAATAAGTTTGTTGAAGGTAATACCATACGTAAAGTTATTTATGTACCTGGACGACTTGTTAATATTGTGGCTAACTAATCAATGAATGCTTTAGCGAAAAAAATACCAACCGCGTTCGGCCTTATGCTGTTCGCGGTAATATTAACCAATGTATCAAGTTGCGGCTTTAAATTACGTGGAGACTATTTGATCCCCGCGCAACTTAAATCGCTGTATGTCAGTTCAGTTGATGCCCACGGTGAATTAACTCGTTTGGTGAAAAAGCACTTAAAAACGAATCAAATTAATATTATTAAAACGCCCAATGATGAAACGCCTGAATTAAGAATTTTAAAAGATAAGTTAGACAGACGTACTCTATCAGTATTCGACAATGGCCAAGTAGCTGAATATGAAATAATTTATACGGTAAATTATCTATTGAGACTTCCCAATACTAAAGCTCAAAATTTTAGTTTTGATCTTAATCGCGATTATCAAGATGATCCTGATAATGCTTTAGCAAAAAGCCGCGAACTGTCTTTAATGCTTAGCGAGATGCGGAGCGAAGCCGCAGATAAAATATTAAGAGATTTGGCAAGTATAAAACTTTAATACTGTTTTAAAAATGAGAAATTATGCGGATTTATCACAACCAATTAATCAACACATTAAACCAAGGTATCAAGCCTGTGTGGTTAATTTTTGGTGATGAACCTTGGCAAAAAAATGACAGTTTAAGACAAATAAAAGCTCATGCTCAACAACAGGGATTTGCTGAACTTATCCGTTTTAGTGCTGATGACAAATTTGATTGGCAACAAATACTTGATGAATATCAATCATTAAGCTTATTTGCCAATCAACGTATTATTGAAATAGAACTGACCAGCGGGAAAATAGGTGATAAAGGCAGTAAATTGATGCTTGAATTGGCCGAACAACTTCATAACGACGTTATGTTAATTTTTCATGGACCGCGCTTAGATGCAAGTTCGAGTAATCGAAAATGGTTTAAAACGCTAACAAATCATGGCTGCTATTTACCACTATACGATTTAGAAGGAAAAAGCCTACAGCAATGGTTACAACGTCAAACTCAGCAATTAAATTTAAAACTCGATTCTGCAATATTCCCTTTTATTACCGAGTTATTTGAAGGCAACATTTTAGCGTTAGAACAAGAATTACAAAAACTTTCTATTTTACACGGTCAAGAATTCATTACTTTAGAGCAAGCCCAGCAATTGGTAATAAACCAAGCCAAGTTTAATCCATTTCAATTAATTGATGCCTTGTTATTAGGCGATTTAACTAAAGTGATAAGAATTTTAGATCAACAACAGCAAGAAGGTGCTGCTGTTGGTCAGCTTATTTGGTTTATTCATAAAGAAATAAAACAATTATTCGCCATGCAAGCAAAATTGCAACAAGGTATAAATCAGGCTGAATTATTTAAAGAATATCGTATCTGGGATAAACGAAAACCTCTTTACCAGCACGCGTTGTCGACTATAAAAATAAAAGATGTAAAATTAGCCTTAGCCCGCATCGCTGATGTCGATTTAATCAGTAAAACCAGTAGTGATTTTAACGGTTTTATTTTGCTCGCTGATGTGTGTTTAAGCCTTTATCATGGCGAAAACACTCAACCTTTATCTTTAAATTATGAATATAGTTAAAGAAGCTCGAAATAAATCAAACAGTATTAATCAATGCTGCAATACTCTTGGAATTTTAGGCGGTACTTTTGATCCGATTCATTATGGTCATTTGCAGCCTGTTATTGAATCAGCGAAATGGTTGAATTTATCAAAAGTATTATTGTTACCCGCACATATTCCACCACACAAAAACATCACTTTTGCGAGCCCACAACAACGTAGAGCTATGGTTGAACTTGCCTGTAAAGAACACGCACTATTTACTTTAGACGCACGCGAATTAAAGCGAAATTCACCTTCTTACACAGTAACGACACTCAAAGAAATCAAGCAACAATATCCAAATACAACACTGTGTTTTTTTATGGGGATGGATTCTTTATTGAATTTTACCTCGTGGTATCATTGGCAAGAAATACTCACTCTATGCCATTTAGTGGTTAACGCACGGCCAGGTTATGATCTTAGCCAAGTTAATGATGCGACAAAGGCTTTATTAGCACAGCACCAAATTTACAACGTCGACTCAAAACATCAGCAAAGTGGTGGTATTCTAATTACTTCGACAACTGAGTTAGCTATTTCCTCAACCGAAATTAGAAAACGATTTACAAAAAAATTACCCTGTCAGCAATTTATGTCAGCGAATATTATTGGCTATATTAAAGACCAACAGTTATATACCCAAGCCACCTGAATTTCCCAATTTTGAGAGAAATGGTTATATTTGTAACATTTCAAATTTCTTAGTTAATTCTCCCCATAAAAAATGTTATTATTAACAATTACAATTAAAACTATTTAGGAATGATACATTGCAAAGTGAAGCGTTAAGCGCATTTGTCGCAGAAAAACTAGACGATATGAAAGGTCGCGACATTGTTACACTCGATATTAAAGATAAGGCAGATTTTGCTGATTTTATGGTAATTTGCTCAGGCAATTCAAACCGTCATGTAAAATCGTTGGCCCAACATGTAGCGATGGAATGCAGAAATAAAGGCATAGAGCCTTTAGGTGTTGAAGGCAACGACGTTGGCGAATGGAGTTTAGTTGATTTAGGCGATGTTATTGTGCATGTTATGGTTGACGATACTCGTGATCGTTACCAGTTAGAAAAATTATGGGAAAAAGATTAAGCCCCCATGCATCTTACCCTTTATGCGGTTGGCAACAAAATGCCTGCGTGGATCAGCCAAGGATTTAATGAATACAGTCGCCGGTTTCCTCGCGATCTATCTTTTAACTTAATTGAGATCCCACCAGGAAAACGCGGTAAAAATGCAGACATCCCCCGAATTTTAGCTAAAGAAGGTGAATTAATGCTAGCCGCTATTCCTAAAGGCAATTGCATAGTCACCCTTGAAGTAGAGGGGAAACCTCATACAACACCACAGCTTGCTCAACAACTTGAACGTTGGCAATTAGATGGTAGAGATGTTGCCTTGTTAGTGGGGGGCCCAGAAGGATTAGCGCCTGCTTGTATACAGGCATCTGAACAAAAATGGTCTTTATCCCCCTTAACTTTACCGCATCCATTAGTACGAGTATTAATTGCTGAAAGCCTTTATCGTGCTTGGAGTATTAATAACAACCACCCTTATCATAGAGAATAATAAATGCTTGTTTGGCTAAATAAATTTAAGGGATATATCTGTGCTTAAAAATAAGCGCGTGGTTATTCGTAATCATTCTGCGGAAGCAAATTTATTTGCCCGACGCGCTTTTATTGCTCTACTTGGCATGTTTGTTTTATCACTCATACTATTTAATAATATTTATTCATTAGAAGTCAGTTCGTATGAAAAATATCAAACCCGCTCGAACAGTAATAGAATTAAATTATTACCCGTAGCCCCTAATCGTGGACTTATCTATGATCGAAATGGTGTTCTACTTGCTGAAAACAAACCCGTTTATAGTTTAGAAGTAATCCCCGAACAAACCAAAGATCTCAAAAAATCTATTGCTGAGTTAAGTAGTTTATTAAATATTTCTATTGAAAAACAAACAAAGTTTTTTAAAGATTTAAAGCGAAAACGGCGTTTTAAACCCGTTGAATTGTCATCGCGTTTAAGCGAACAACAAGTTGCCCTATTTTCTGTAAACCAACATAAATATCCGGGTGTTGTTATCGATGCTCGCTTAAAACGCTATTACCCATTTGCCGATTTAACCACACATTCTTTGGGATATGTAGCCAGAATCAATCGCCGTGATGCGCAAAAATTGCAGCGACAAGGTAAAGCTGAAAATTATGCTGCCACACGCGACATCGGCAAGCTCGGCTTAGAAAAGTATTATGAAGATTTACTACATGGCACTATTGGTCATCAAGAAGTAGAAGTTAATAGCCAAGGACGTGTAATTCGCACTTTAAGTTTTAGCCCACCAACCCCAGGTAAAGATTTAACCTTAACCTTAGATATTGAGCTGCAAATGATCGCTAAAAGAGCGATGTCTGGTAAACGAGGCGCTGTTGTTGCTATAGATCCCCGTACTGGCGGTGTGCTGGCAATGTATTCAAATCCTAGTTATGACGGTAATTTATTTGTACATGGTATCAGCAGTAAAAAGTATAAAAAAATATTAGGTTCTAAAGATAAGCCTTTGCTAAATCGCACCGTTCAGGGTTACCCACCCGCTTCAACTGTAAAACCCTTTTTAGCCGTTTTAGGGTTAGAAGACGGCGCAATAACCCCGCATACAAAAGTAAACGATCCTGGGTTTTACAAATTAAAGGGGGTTGATCATAAATATCGAGACTGGCTTTCTTATGGTCACGGTAAAGTTGATTTAACTTATGCGATTGAACAATCATGTAATGTATATTTTTACGGCCTTGCTTTTAAGCTAGGTATAACCAAAATTAGTAATTGGATGGAAAAATTCGGTTTTGGCGATTATACCGGCATTGATATTTCTGAAGAAAGTAGTGGAATATTGCCAAGCATCGCGTGGAAACGCGCGCGTAAAAATAAATCTTGGTACACCGGAGAAACTTTATCTGTAGGTATAGGCCAAAGTTATTGGTCGGTCACGCCTTTACAATTAGCTCAGGCGGTATCGATCTTGGTAAATAAAGGCAAAATTAATATCCCTCATTTGTTAGCATCAACGACTGTAGCAGCTCAAAACAATACAACACAAATAGACGGCATATTATCAACACAAGAAGTTCCAAATGAAATCGTTGCTGACAATAAAACAGACTTAGCCAAAAATAAAAAACCTGATAATACTGAACTAATTGTTTACGAAGAAAAAGCACCAATACAAATTAAAAAGCCAATTAACTGGGATATTGTGCTCAATGCCATGCATAACACAGTGCAAAAACCTCGTGCGACTGGTCACCCTGCTTTTCTAAATAATCATTATGATGCTGCAGGTAAAAGTGGTACAGCTCAAGTGGCAAACAAAGCGCAAAATACCAAGTATGACGCCTCTAAAGTAAAAGAAAATAAGCGAAACAACGCCATGTTTATAGCATTTGCTCCTTATAAAAGCCCTGAAATAGTTGTTGCTGTTGCGATTGAAAACGTATCCGTTGGTGGCGGAGGTACAAATGCAGGACCAGTAGCACGACAAATAATGGATCAATACTTTGGCGATCGTCAATTTAGTAGTGAGGTACGTCAACTACCTAAGGGAGTAAAATAATGCGAAGTACTGGTGAAGATCAACATAAAACGCCCTCCTTTTGGCAACGAATACATATTGATTTACCCTTACTTATCGGATTGCTTTGTTTAATGGCGCTAGGTTTGTTTGTCGTTTATAGCGCAGGCGGACAAGAAATATCTATTGTAATAAAGCAAACGACACGAATAGGTATAAGTTTAGTAGTGATGTTGGCTGTTGCTCAAATCCCCCCATTAAGCTATCAAAAATGGGCTGTACCGATGTTTATTATTGGCCTTGCCCTGCTTGGCGCAGTATTACTTTTTGGTCATGTAGGTATGGGGGCTCAACGATGGTTAGATCTTGGTTTTATGCGTTTTCAGCCATCTGAAGTGATGAAACTTGTCGTACCAATTATGATTGCTTGGTTTATTAGCCAATACAATTTACCCGCAAAAATGAAAAATATTTTTTATGCTTTTATTTTAGTGCTAGTACCGACATTATTAATTGCTAAACAACCCGATTTAGGTACTTCATTGTTAATTGCAAGCTCTGGTATATTCGTTATTTTTTTAGCCGGCGCTAGTTGGAAATTAATCTCACTTTGTGTCGGTTTAGCCTCCGCATTTGCGCCAATATTATGGATGTTTTTGATGAAAGATTATCAAAAACAACGGGTTTTAACCTTTTTAAATCCTGAACAAGATCCCCTTGGCACTGGCTATCATATTATTCAATCTAAAATTGCCATTGGTTCTGGAGGCATTCACGGTAAAGGTTGGCTGCAAGGCACACAATCACAGTTAGAATTTTTACCCGAACCTCATACTGATTTTATATTTGCGGTATTTAGTGAAGAGTTTGGTTTAATAGGCGTAAGTATTTTACTATTTGTTTATATGTTCATTGTTATGCGCGGTTTATGGATCGCTAATAATGCACAACATGCATTTACCAAATTACTCGCTGGTAGTTTAACGTTAACTTTTTTTGTTTATGTTTTTGTAAATATAGGTATGGTATCAGGACTATTACCTGTAGTTGGCGTACCTTTACCATTAGTCAGTTACGGTGGTACGTCTATGGTAACTTTAATGGCTAGCTTTGGGATAATTATGGCCGTAGGTACACATCGTCGTTTTAATGCATAGCTTTAATGCGTAGCCGTAATTTTAACTTTTTATTGACCTTAAAAGATTTCCGATGAATATAACCCTGAAAAATTTCATGAAAAAAATAATTTTATTAAGCTTTTTGTTACTTTCAGGATGTTCAGTCAATACCGGGCGTTATCAACAAACGCACGACAGCACGCCTAGTCGCCCCCCTTCACCAAGCGAACTCCATGATGCTATCCCGCGAGTCGAGGCTAAAAGTAGAGGCGGAAATCGCGATTACACCGTTAGAGGTATTCATTATAAGGTTTTAAAAAATGCTGATAATTATCAACAAAATGGTATAGCTTCTTATTATGGCAATAAATTTCATGGTCATTTAACCTCAAATGGTGAAATTTTTAACATGTACAGCATGAGTGCAGCTCATAAATCATTACCCTTACCCAGCTACGTTGAAGTAACTAATTTAGCTAATAATAAGTCTGTAATTGTACGAGTTAATGATCGCGGCCCTTTTCACCAAGACAGGTTAATTGATTTATCGTACAGCGCGGCTTACAAGCTAGATATGTTAAAAACTGGAACAACAAAAGTATCGGTTCGAATCATTACTCCAGAGTCATCGCGCAAAAATAAAAACTCAACTATAACTAAAAAAAATAACACAAATTTATTGAACAAGGCTAAAATAATCGCGCCTAATTCAACCCCTAAAACAAATACTGTATTAGTTCCTAATAAAATTCCTAAAGGTTATTTTATCCAAGTATTTGCAACAAATAATATGAATAAAGCTAAAAATACCGCAAACGCTTTAACAGCCTTATATCAATTACCTGTTAGTTGGGCCGATATAAATGGAATTTTTCGTGTAAAGATAGGTCCAATCCATAACTATGATGATGCCGAACAATTACTCATAAACCTAAGAAAAAATGGTTATCCTCAAGCATTTCGTCGAAAAAGCGAGTCTTAATGCATTTGTAGTACTTTGTCTTCTAATCTGGGATGGTATTAGCTTGTAAAAATGATACAATATTCGCCAATTTTCGACCGTTTCCTTTACATCACTTAAATAGTGATCTGCTTTTTATAATACGAGAATATTTGATGACACGTTGCATGACCAAATTCACAAAAAAAATCATAACTTTTCTAACGTCTTCTACTCTAGTCATTGCGAGTTTTACCAATGCCGGAACCATTATCCCTAAACCCCCGCAAATTAATGCTAAGGGTTATATTTTAATTGATTACAATACCGGCAAAGTTATTGCTGAAGGTAATGCCGATACTCAACTTGCCCCTGCCAGCTTAACTAAAATGATGACAAGTTATATAATTGGCAAAGAAATAGTATCTGGCAATATATCTAACGATGACAAAGTTAGAATTAGCGAAAAAGCATGGGCAAAAAATTTCCCCGATTCATCAAAGATGTTCATTGAAGTAGGTACCGAAGTTTCAGTGAAATTATTGAACCAAGGTATTATTGTTGCTTCAGGTAATGATGCTTGTGTCGCAATGGCCGAACATATAGCCGGCAGCGAAAGTGCATTTGCGGACTTAATGAATGCACATGCACAAGAGCTTGGCATGGATTCAAGTTTTTTTGAAAATAGCCATGGGTTACAAAGTGCTAACCATGTTACAACACCACGTGATATGGCAAAACTAGCACAAGCGATTATTCGCGAAGTACCAAACGAATATAAAATTTATAAACAAAAATCGTTTACTTACAATAATATCAAACAATATAACCGTAACGGTTTGTTGTGGGATAAAAGTATGAACGTAGATGGCATGAAAACCGGTCATACTTCTCAAGCGGGTTATAGTTTAGTGACCTCTGGAACTAAAAATGGCATGCGTTTGATTTCTGTAGTTATGGGTACAGACAGTGAAAGAGCGAGAAAAGTTGAGAGCAAAAAACTATTAAACTATGGATTTAGATTTTTCGAAACGATCACTCCTTACAAAGCCGGCGAAAAGTTTGCCGCAAATCGTATTTGGATGGGTGATAAACCTGAAATAGATTTAGGTATTTTAGTTGATACGCCAATTACTATTCCACGCGGCCAACGTAAAAATTTAAAAGCTAATTTTAAATTAGACAAACAATTAACAGCGCCGATAACTAAGGGTGAAGTTGTTGGCCAATTATTTTTACAACTTGATGGTGAGGATATTGCTCAATATCCACTAGTTACTCTTCAAGAAGTGAATGAAGGCAGTATATTTAGTCGTTTAATGGATTATGTAAAGTTACAATTTGTTGATTAATCAACAATAATATGAAATAGAAAGAGATATAAAATGAATACCAATTTTGATGAATTACTGGAATTTCCAACGGTTTTAAATTTCAAAGTAATGGGCGTTGCTTGTGTTGAATTACCTGATTTGATAGTCGGTGAATTACAAAAACACACACCAGGCGATTATTCACCAAAAATAAAACCAAGTTCGAAAGGAAATTATCATTCGGTTTCCATCGCCATTACGGTAACGAGTAAAGATCATATTGAAACTATTTATAAATCACTAACCGCTATTGAAGAAGTTAGATATGTTTTATAGTCACTTAAATCGACAATAACTTGTTTTAACTTAATGTTTTTCAATTTTAATTCGGATATAATCTTTATATCCGAATTTTTACATTTAAGACAATAAAAAATCAATGCCATTTACTGATAAATTTAGTAATAATTTTGATAAACCTTATTGAGAAAACGCTTTGAATAACACCTTAGTAATTAGACAACTTGCCCAAATGGATTACACCAAAGTGTGGCATGCGATGCAAAACTTCACCGATAACCGAGATGAAAATATCCTTGATGAATTGTGGTTAGTTGAACATCCTCCTGTATTTACCCAAGGCCAAGCAGGCAAAGAAGAACATTTACTGATGCCCGGCAATATTGAAGTAGTTAAGGTTGATCGCGGCGGTCAAGTAACCTATCACGGCCCTGGCCAACAAGTTATTTACTTTATGATTAACTTACGTCGCCGTAAAATAGGCGTACGTCAATTAGTCACTTTAATTGAAAATGGTATAATCGCTACCCTTAAAGATTTTGGTATTACTGCTGCCGCTAAACCCGATGCACCGGGTGTTTACGTTGATGGTAAAAAAATAGCTTCACTTGGTTTACGCGTGCGCAAAGGTTGCTCTTTTCATGGCTTAGCCTTAAACGTTGATATGGATCTTGAACCATTTTTACGTATTAATCCGTGCGGCTATGCAGGATTAGAAATGATCCAAAGCGCAAATATTTCCGACCTTAATAGTGTAGAACAAGCAGGAAAAAGCTTAGTTAAAAATTTAGCCCAATTATTTGATGCGAATGAACTTCGCCACGAAACAGGATTACCACTGTAATGACCACTGACAGCACTTTAACAAAAACAACGCGCGTTGCGCCTGGTACTAAAATGCGTGATGCCGATAAAATGGCGCATATTCCAATTAAAGTTGTTCCATCAACGCGCGAAACTATGTTACGTAAGCCTTCATGGTTAAGAATAAAATTACCACGTAGTAGTGATAAAATTGACGGTATCAAAGCGGCATTACGTAAACATAATTTACATTCGGTATGTGAAGAAGCCTCGTGCCCTAACCTATCAGAATGTTTCAATCATGGTACTGCTACCTTTATGATTTTAGGTGATATTTGTACTCGTCGTTGCCCATTTTGTGATGTTGGGCATGGTCGACCGTTAGCGAGTGATCCTCAAGAGCCTGAAAAATTAGCCCTTACACTTAAAGATATGAAACTTAAATACGTAGTGATCACCTCAGTAGACAGAGATGACTTACGTGATGGTGGTGCCCAACAATTTGCAGATTGTATTAAAGAAATTGAAAAGCACGCACCAAATACCAAAGTTGAAATTTTAGTACCAGATTTCCGCGGTAGAATGGACCGAGCTTTAGACATTTTAAATAAAACCCCACCAGATGTTTTTAATCATAATTTAGAAACTGCGCCTCGCTTATATACCAAAGCTCGTCCCGGTGCGAATTATCAATGGTCGTTAGATTTATTGAAAAATTTTGGTGCTGCTAATCCTAACGTACCAACAAAATCTGGTTTAATGGTTGGTTTAGGAGAAACTAACGAAGAAATACTTGAAGTAATGCGCGACTTACGTAGCCATGGCGTCACTATGCTAACGATTGGTCAATATTTACAGCCAAGTAAAGATCACCTTCCTGTAGAACGTTACGTTCATCCTGATGAATTTGACATGTTCCAAAAAGAAGCAATAAAAATGGGTTTTGCCCACGCTGCTTGTGGTCCACTTGTTCGTTCAAGCTACCATGCCGACAAACAAGCTGCTGGTGAAGAAGTTAAGTAAGTCATTCTTTAATTTTACCTAATAAAACAAAACCAAATAAAGCTAATAATGCGAATAATTTACGATTATTCGCTTTTTTATTGACTTAATTCAAGTTCACACATCATTTTTTGGGTTAAAATCCCGCTCTTTGTTTTTATGCACTAATCTAGAGTTATTTATTATGTTTAAACCTGAACTTCTTTCTCCTGCGGGTAGTTTAAAAAATATGCGTTACGCCTTTGCTTATGGCGCCGATGCAGTTTATGCCGGACAACCAAGATATTCATTACGGGTACGTAATAATGAGTTTAATTTAGCAAATTTAGAAATAGGTATTAATGAAGCCCATTTATTGGGTAAAAAATTCTATGTAGTTACGAACATTGCACCACATAACAGTAAGTTAAATACTTTTATTAAAGATTTAAGTGCCGTGGTGGCCTTAAAGCCTGATGCATTAATTATGTCTGATCCTGGCTTGATCATGTTGGTACGTGAAAATTTTCCTGATATGACCATTCATTTATCTGTTCAAGCTAATGCCGTAAATTGGGCAACGGTTAGCTTTTGGGGAAAACAAGGCATAGAACGCGTTATTTTATCGCGTGAATTGTCTTTAGATGAAATTGAAGAAATTCGTGAAAAATGCCCAAAGATGGAAATTGAAATATTTGTTCATGGCGCGTTATGTATGGCCTATTCAGGCCGCTGCTTATTATCAGGTTATATTAATAAACGCGATCCTAACCAAGGCACCTGCACTAATTCTTGTCGTTGGAAATATGATACTCATGAAGCAAAAGAAACTGAAACAGGCGATATTATTGCCGTAAAACCTGTAGAAACGTACATTCCTCAAGAGAAGCCTCAACTTGAAACGATTTCGAAAACAGAAATAGAGCAAGAACAACCGATTAACGACGTTGTATTATTACAAGAGCAAGGTCGCCCAGGCGAATACATGCCAGCGTTTGAAGATGAACACGGCACCTATATTATGAATTCTAAAGATTTACGTGCCGTTGAACATGTAGAACATTTAGTTAAAATGGGCGTACATTCATTAAAAATTGAAGGTCGCACTAAATCATTCTACTACTGCGCCCGTACGGCTCAAATATACAAGCAAGCCATTAACGATGCATTAACCAATAAAGCTTATGATCCAAACTTAGCTACTGACTTAGAGCATTTAGCGCATCGTGGTTATACCGAAGGTTTTCTACAGCGCCATCGCCATGGTGATACACAAAATTACGACTATGGTTATTCAAAAAGTGATACTCAGCAATTTGTTGGCGAAGTAATTGGTCGTGATGAAAATACTGGCTTAATTAAAATAGACGTTAAAAATAAATTTTTAGTTGGCGACCAACTTGAATTAATGACACCCAGTGGTAATCAAATATTTACACTAACTTCAATGAAAGATAAAAAAGGCGAAGCGATCTCCGATGCTAAAGGCTCTGGCCATATTGTTGATATTACACTTGAAACCGACTACGACTTATCGTTTGGCATTATTATGCGCTTTCTTGATGAAGGTGGCACAACCCGTCATCCATTCGCTCAAAATCAGGCAGATAAGTAAGCAGCCATGGCATTAAAAATATTAGACTCGTGTATTAATTGCGATATGTGTGATCCCGAATGTCCTAACGGTGCTATCACGCTTGGCGAAGAAATTTACGAAATTGATCCCGACAAATGCACCGAATGTATTGGCCATTATGATAAACCAACTTGTGTTAGTGTTTGCCCAATTGACTGTGTAAAACCCGATGCTGAGCACGTTGAAAGCGAAGCTGATTTACTGGCTAAATTTTTAAGAATGCATGGCTAAATAATCTTAATTATTTAGCCAAATAAACCGTATTTCTATATAGCAGTCACTCTTTTACGAATTTTTGCAATCACTTCATCTAAGCCGTTTTCTCTTATTTGACGCGTTATTTCAGCTTGTTTTGAACTTAACAAACTAATGCCTTCTACAACCATATCAAACGCTTTCCATTGACCTGTTTTTTTATTTTTTCTGAGTTTAAATTCAATGTTAATTGTTGGTGCGCCTTGTTGAACAATTTCGGTATGAACAACCGCAAAATTTTTACTGCCAATATCTTTATCTGCTTCATATTTTACATGTTGATCTTTATATTGGGTTAACGCTTGTGCATACGTTATCACCAAATAATCATGCATCACTTCAACAAATTCATTACGTTGTGCTTTGCTTGATGTTTTGACATATTTACCTAAAATTTTGTAGGCAGTATATCGATAATCAATATAAGGCATTAAATCTTTTGTGATTAATGCTCGCATAACTGTAGAATCTTTGCGTTGTTGCTCAGGTAAAATAGCAATATGTTCGAATAATGTACCACCAACATTGGCTAATACTTTGTAAGGTGACAGCTCTTCTGCCTGATTTGTAAATGAGCTAAAAACACTAATTGAGAGAGTAATAAAAAATAAAAATTTCTTGATAAACATGATGAAAATAGACCTAGAGTTAATAATATATTTTAAAATAAATTTGCAATAGACAATGACCGTTAAAAGCAAATATTAATTTAGAAAATCATTTAATTTACAAAAAACACAATGGGCGCTATTATCCATTATTATAAAGTTCAAAATATGATTAAATGCACTATTTAATTGTTATTTTGTTCATAATTTATAATTAAAAACTCCAAAAGAGCGAAAAAATGAATAATAACGATAATATGGATGCCTTGGCGGATGTTTTAAAAACACTTCGCATTAGTGGTAATACCTACGCTTGTAACGAATTTTCTTCTCCTTGGGGAATGCGAATTGATAAAAGTAGCGTTGGCATGTTCCATGTTGTGATTTCAGGTAGTTGCTGGTTAACGCTTGGGGAAGACAAAAAAATAAGATTAGATGGTGGTGATATTGTTGCTTTTCCTACAGGAGGTAGCCATGGTATAAGCGACATGCCTGAAAGCGAACTTTTACCTGGTAAAGCCGTTGTGTCTCAATTAATGAATCATCAAAATCCTTTTTCATGTTGTAGTCATAAAAACGATAACGTTACTAAGTTGATGTGTGGTTCTTTTACTCACGACAGTTCATTAAATCATCCGTTTTTACGTGATTTACCTTGTTTTATTCATGTAAAAGCGGCGGAAACACCTGAGCTAGAATGGCTTAGAATGCTGATGAAGGTGTTAGCTTGTGAATCGAGTAATCAAAGTCCTGGTTCATCGGTTATTGTCGATAGATTAACGGAAGTTCTATTTATTCAATTACTCAGAACACACATAAAAAGCACAGAAAAACTTCATCAAAATGAAAAAAATGTTTGTTACCTTTCAGCCTTAAACGACCCGCAAATTGGGCAAGCGCTAAATTTAATCCACAATGAAAACAGCGCCAGTTTAACAGTAGAAAAGTTAGGTGTTAGAGTCGCAATGTCTCGCACTGCTTTTACCGAAAAATTTACTCGACTCATTGGTATGCCACCAAAAACCTATTTAATAAATTGGCGGATGCAAAAAGCTAAAACAAAATTAGAAACAAGCAATGCGCAAATGTATGACATTGCTGAATACTCAGGCTATTCATCTGAAGCGGCTTTTAGTAAAGCGTTTAAAAATTTCTTTGATATCACACCGGGCAAAGTACGTCGCCAAGCATTAAATATATCGTGACCTATTCCCACCAATAATATTAAATTTGGTGGGAAAGTCTGTTTCGGTTAAGTTATTTTTTGTGCAAACTGTACAGTAAACTTTTTATTTCAGATATTTCTTGCTCGAGACTTTCAATTTGTGCTCTGCTAGCATGCTCTGCGCCATCACCACTTTCACCATGTTGCTGAGCTCTATAATTTTCATGTTCTTGGCTCATTACTTCTAACACAGTACCCACCATCATATTTAAAAATACAAACGCGGTTAAAAAGATAAAACTTAAATAATAAATCCAGCTTAACGGAAATGTTGTCATGGTTTCATACATAACATCGGTCCAATCCTCAAAAGTAGCGACTCTAAACAAAGTTAACATTGAAATAGACACATCGCCCCAAAGCGTTTCATTTATTTGATGAAAAAACATACTACCGATGGCGGCATAAATATAAAAAATTACAAACATTAATAACGCAATATAGCCCATACGAGGTATGGCTTTTAATAATGCGTTTATTAATATTCTCAATTCTGGCACCATTGAAACTAAACGAAGTACCCGAAATATTCTCAATAATCGTGCTAATAATACCCCTGAACCACCTGCGGGGATCAAACTACCGATAACGATAACCGTGTCGAAAATATTCCAACCATCATGAAAAAATTTTTTCTTTTTTGGGCTAGCTAAAAAACGAATTATTAATTCAATGACAAAAAATATCGTTACCGCAAGATCGAAACCTGACAAAAGTAACATCGCATTTTCAGATAAATTATACGTTTTTGCCCCAATTAATAAGGCAGAAAGTAAAATAACGAAAATAATTAAACCTTGAAAAATTTTACTACGATCTATTTTTTTCAGTGTTCGTTGTGCTTTAAATACTAGTGAAGGCATTACCATTATTCCAAGATTAAAACGCGTTATCGCCAACAAAAGGATTTGTTAATCGCTCTTCCCCAAATGTGCTCATAGGGCCATGACCCGGTATAAAACGCACATCGTTACCTAATAAAAACAAATTTTCACGAATAGATTTAATTAACGTGGCATGATCACCACGCGGAAAGTCTGTTCTCCCCATAGAGCCTTTAAATAAAACATCGCCTACTTGTGCTAGTTTTGAACCGCGATGAAAAAAGACCACGTGCCCTGGAGTATGGCCTGGGCAAAAATACACTTCTAATTCAATATTGCCAAAATGAACTGTATCGCCCTGCTCTAACCAACGTGTTGGTGTAAATGCTTCTGCATGAGCGAAACCAAAACGATCTTTTTGCTCAGGTATTAAATCAATCCAGAACTGATCTTCAATCTGTGGCCCTTCAATGGGCACGGCATAGCGTTCAGACAACGCTTTAGTGGCGCCAGCGTGATCAATATGAGCATGTGTAAGTAATACTTTTACTAACGTTACTTTCGCGCTTTCAATAGCCGCAATAATTTTTTCTATATCACCACCAGGATCAACCACCGCGCCCTGCATAGTTTCATCACACCAGAATAACGTACAGTTTTGTTGAAAAGGAGTCACAGGAATAATTTTATATTGCAGCATAATAGGCGTCTTGAATTGTGATAAAAAATAATATTAGAATAAATGGGATTGTAACATTAAGTTTTCAATCATCTATAGAAGAATTAAAGTGATTTTTTGTAAAACACTTCCATAATTTCAATTTACTCGGTAAGCTCAACGCAAATAAAAATAATAATATTTAGCATTTATGACTACACCTAGAGACTCTTTTCATTCCCGTATTGGTTTTGTTCTTGCCGCTGCTGGCTCAGCCATTGGTTTAGGTAATATTTGGGGTTTCCCCACCCAAGCTGCGAACAATGGTGGTGGCGCATTTTTATTTGTTTATTTATTAGTCACAATACTTTTAGCCTTGCCAGCACTTTATGCCGAAATATACATTGGTAACCAAGCACAAAGAAATCCCGTAAGCGCGTTAGAATACGCTTGTAAAAATAGCATGCCTAAAGTTGGCCGAACGGCAGGTAAAATCGGTTTAGTTGGCGCTATTATGATGCTTAGTTTCTATACTATTGTTGCCGGGTGGATGTTAGCCCACGCGTTATCTGCCGCCACAGAATTACTCGGTTTTATTGATTTTTCCCATTGGTTATCTACTTCTAGCACCTTACGAAATGTTATTTTTACCCCTATTTTTATTGTATTAGGTGCGACCATTATTCACCAAGGCGTACACGCTGGTATTGAAAAATGGTCCGCACGTTTAATGCCTATTTTATTACTTATGCTTATCGGCTTAATTATTTATATTTTGCAGCAAGAAGGCGCTAGTGAAGGTTTAGCTTTATATTTGATCCCCGATTTTAGCCAAGTGCTCAATTCTAAGTTAATTATTTCAGCCATGGGGCAAGCGTTCTTTTCATTATCCATTGGTGTTGGTGGCATGATGGTTTACGGCTCGTATATGCAAAAAGATAAAGACATTGGTAAATTGGTACTTTCTATCGCTGCATTAGATACTTTTATTGCTTTTATGGCGGGTTTATTAATTATTCCGGCTTTATTTGTCGCTCAACATGCCGGACAACAGGTATTTGTAGACCATCATTTAATTGGTGAAGGCCAGCTTATTTTTCAAATATTACCGGCATTATTTGAATCTATGGGATCAATTGGTTTAATTGTCGCTATCGGCTTTTTTACTTTATTATCGATCGCAGCATTAACGTCGACCATATCATCAACCGAAGTGCCCGTGGCTTATTTAGTTGAAGATAAAGGCATGAGCCGTCCTAAAGCAACATGGTTAGTATCTGCCGTGGTATTAGTTGCCAGTATGATATTAATTGCTAATTTTGATGCACTATTTGGCATCGTTATTCGCACATTAACCACCATAATGCAGCCATTGATGTGTATGTTTTATTTTATTGTTGTTGGTTGGATTTGGAACCGTGGCAATAAATTAACCGATAAAGCCTTAATAGAAAATAATAAAAAATTAAAACTTTGGGGGAATTACTTACGTTACGTTTGCCCAATATTGTTAAGCGTAGTGTTTATAAATGTCGCGTTTATAAACTAATCACTTCTTATTCAAGAAGATTGAATATTACTTTTTATCGTCATACTGAGACTGAAAAGGTTTCAGTATGACGGTTTCAGTTTCTGCATGAGTGTTTTAGTATCTCAAGCGAATAGAGCCTAAAATAAATTCAGGATGACTGATTTTATATAAACACCAGGGTTATCTACATCGACATGTTAACTAATAACCAGTTAACTCATAAACAGTTAACTCACACCTTCATTTATTTTGACTGGTAGCTCTTCATCGTTTACTTCCTCTAAATGAAGATTTTTATCTAATTCTACTTGCTCTATTTTTTCAAAACGAGATGATATTTTTTGCGCTGAAGTATTAATTTGTTTTACATCACTTGCTGCTTGATCAATATGTTTAGCGAGATTATCAAAACGACCTCGAAAGCGATTAAAATCAAGCGCAAGATCGGATAAATGCGCTTGAATCAGATGAATTTGTTCACGTGTTGCTTGGTCTTTCAAAACAGATTTTGCCGTGGTTAAAATGGCCATTAAAGTGGTTGGAGACGCTAACCATACCCGCTGTTTGTTCGCTAAATCAACGAGATCACTATGATGCGCATGAATTTCTGCAAATACCGCTTCTGCCGGTATAAACATAATCGCCCCATCTGAAGTTTCATATTCGATTAAATATTTACTGCTAATGTCATTAATGTGTTTTTTAATGTCTTGCTTAAATTGGCGCTCTGCTACCTTTCTATCAGCATCCCCAAGGCTGTTATCCATCATTTTTCGATAGCTTTCTAGTGGAAATTTTGAGTCGATAACGACATTACCCGTCGGCTCTGGCAACATCAGTAAGCAATCGGCAATTTTACCGTTAGAGAGTGTGTGCTGAATAGAAAAGTGCTGCTCTGGTAGCACATTTCGAATTAATGAATTTAGTTGCACCTCACCAAAAGCCCCACGCGAGCGTTTATCATTTAGGACTTCTTGCAAACTTACTACGTTGCTTGAAAGTTCGGTGATCTTTTTTTGGGCATCATCAATTAATGCCAAACGCTTTAAAATATCATTAAAGGTTTTGGTGGTTTTATCAAACCCTTCATTCAAGCGCTTTTCTACTTGAGCAGAGATATCTTTTAAGCGGTTATCGGTAGACAAAGTTAAACCATCGAATCGTTTCGCTAACAACTCGCTATTGTTAGCTAAGGTTTTGTTTAACTCTTCACGATTTGCTTGTGTGGTTTTATTTAAATGCTCAACAATTTGATCGACGGCTTTAAGCTGATTGTCATTAAACTGTGATTTATGTTGATGTAAACGGTCGATTACTTGCTGGTTGAAGCTATTAAATTTTTCATCTTGATTTTGAGTTTGCTCATTAAGCTGCCTTAACGTTTTAATTTTTAAATCGGCAATGTGCTGCTCAAAATGCATTTTCATTTCATGTTGTGCTGTGATCAATTGTTGATGATTCAAACTATGTTGCTGCTGCATGTGTGTTAATTCACCGTGCAATAACTGATCTTGTGTTGTTAGCTTAACTTGAAATTTTTCGTACTCAGCTAATAGCAATTGTTGTTGACTTAATAGTGAGTTTGATTTTTTACGATGATTCAACGCAAAACTAATCACAATAATAGTTAACAATAAAAGATTAGATATAACGGACAACATAAAAAAGGAAGAAGATATAGAAAAATCAGGCATATAGCACCTTGAATACTGTATTTATTAACAGGTATTAAAGCATACTTTAATTTAATCTTCATTAAAAATAAAGCCATCATTAACTCGGACTAATAAATCAAGTTGTTCAGGTTACAACTCTTATTGTATAGCTCTTTTTAAATTTGGCTTATTTAATGAAGCTAAGCAATAAATATGTCGCAAGCACAACGGCGACCCACATAGCCATACTTCCTGATGGATAATTACGTGAAAGTAAACCGTTAAGGCGATTATTCTTTGCTGCCATGTAGGTTAAACACAAGGTAAGTTTTTGCTTGATTTCTTGCCTTAATGTGCGATCTTTTTGCCAAATAATTGCAAAGATATTTTTTAACGAATGTGGCAGTGCTCGGCGATATACCCAATCAAAATCTAAATTGGTTGAGCGCAGCTCAGGGGGATACATCCCTTTTAGGTTAAGCCAAACAAACGCTAAGGCCGAGAAAAACAGCAACTGAGTTTGAGCTAAAACATGAGTTGCATCATAAGGATTGTAACCTGTGTCATACGGTAACAAAGTATATAATGCTTGTGGATAAATCCCTATCGCAATACAAAGACCAGCAGCTATCGCCATAGCGAATAACATATTTTTAGGAGGATCGCTTACTCTAATACCTGAGTCGTGGGCGAAGAAAGCAAAATAAGGAATTTTTATACCTGCATGATGAAATACACCAGCCGAGGCAAAAAGGAGCATTAACCAGATCCAGTCATAACCTTCTGAAAGTGCCGCAGACATCACCATTGATTTACTTACAAAGCCGCTAAAAAGCGGGAAGGCTGAAATAGAAGCGGCACCAACAATACAAAGTATTGTCGTTTTGGGCATAGTTTTGTATAAACCGCCTAATTCCGAGCCATTAATTTTACCCGTCATGTGCAATACCGCGCCCATAGACATAAATAACAAGCCTTTAAAAATTACATCATTAAAGGCATGCGCTACCGCCCCATTTATCGCAAGTGCGGTACCAATACCAATACCTACAACCATAAAGCCCACTTGGTTGATTAGGCTGTAAGCCAATACTCGGCGTAAATCATTTTCAATAACAGCAAAAAATATCGGAAAACAGGTCATCGCAGCACCAATGTATATCAGTAACTCAGTACCGGGATACGAACGAGCAAGTGCGTAAACAGCCACTTTTGTAGTAAATGCGCTAAGAAATACAGTACCTGTTACTGTGGCTTCAGGATAGGCTTCAGTTAACCAATTATGCGCAAAAGGAAAAGCACACTTAATACCAAAAGCAATAAAAATTAGCCATCCGGCAATACTATTTAAACCAATATAACCAAACGCTAAGGTATTGTTTTCAATAGCGTAAAAAATAGTACCAATGAGTAAAATAACGCCAGATAAAACTTGAATAATGAGGTAATGCATCGCGGCAGTATAAGAGCGCTGTGTTCTTCGCGCTAAAATAAAAAATACCGAGGTAAAAGCTAATAATTCCCAAAAAACAAATAAAGTTAACAAATCGCCGGCAAAAACAGCCCCCATACTACTGCCTGCATACAGCATTGCAGACACTTGTTGCATGGTGTCGCGAAGATGTAACGAGTAAATAATGCCGATCAGTGCCGCTATATGAAATACATAACCGAACAGTATGCTTAACTTATCTACACGGTAAGGAATAAGTTGATAATCTAGAAAAATAAATTGCAGATGAATGCCTGCGGGTATCATCCATAAATGCAGAGCGCTGAAAATAGGTACTGCAACCATAAGTACACTACGTAAAGTGCCACGGGTAAAAGCGGCAATTAATGCACCGATAAAAAATGGTACAAAAATAGGGATCTCAGTCATCCACATGATGAGCTCCTTTCTTTGTGGTAAGTTTTATTGCTAACGTCTCTTTTTTATTATTGGCCTCTGTTTCATTTTTAGAATCTATTTTTATATAGCCTTCTTTTGTATTGTCTTCTTTTATATAGCTTTCTTTTTCATAATAATCTTCATCACGCTGTAGGAATTTGCGCATCCAAGTAGCAACAATCACCAAAATAACGCAACCGACAAAGCCATAAATAGGATAAAAGCCGAACAAATTTTCCCAATTATGGCTAATATGGCGGTGGATAATAAAATCTAAAACAACCAATAATGCACAACATCCATAAAGAATGTGTAAAACACGTTTTATATTTTTAGGATCATCAAAGAGGTATTTTTTCTCGTGCTTCATGATTATTCCCTACCTGTCAAAATAGTTGAGACCAGCTCAAATAAAGGTTGCGGATAAATAAATAAAACTAAGCAAGCTATCGTGGTAACAACAATGGCAGCTAATGAAGGTAACGGTGCTTCTGTTATTTGATCGCGCGCAAATATAATGTCTCCACCAAGCCTTTTAGTTAATTTATTATTCGATGAAATATTAGGGAAAAATGCATGGAAAGAAATTGGCAATAAATAAGCAATGTTCAATAAACTACTCAGCATTAGAATTATCATCAATACGAATTGGTCCCTTTCTATTGTGCCTGTCAATAAAAACCACTTGCTCCAGGTTCCTCCTGTTGGCGGCACACCAATAATACTGAGACTAGCAATAAAAAATGCCAACATTGTTATCGGCATTTGCCGACCAATGCCACGCATTTCACTTATTTTAGATTTATGTAAAGTCACTAAAATAGCGCCTGCACAAAAAAACAAAGTGATTTTACCAAAGGCGTGCATGGCAATATGCATGGAGCTACCAATAACGCCGGATGACGTAGCTAATAGCGCACCAATGGTGATGTATCCTAGTTGGCTTATGGTTGAGTAAGCGAGCCTTGCTTTTAAATTATCTTGACGCATAGCGATAAGTGAAGCTAGCAACACTGAGATGCCAGCCAAATAGAGTAAGAATTGAGTTGTCGGTAATATCGCAAGTAAATCTAAGCCAAAAATATATATACTAACTTTTAGCATGGTGAACACACCGGCTTTTACTACAGCAACCGCATGTAAAAATGCACTGACAGGCGTGGGGGCAACCATGGCGGCAGGTAACCAGCGATGAAATGGCATAATAGCCGCTTTACCAACACCAAAAACGAACAATAGAAGAAGGATGCCAGCAATGACTTTATTCACATCTTCTGCAAAAATACCACCGAGTTTAAAATCTAACGTTCCTGCGACAAGCCAAGTGCCAACGATAGCTAGCAGAAAAAAAAGTATCGATGTGGTCAGGAGAATGCCAAGATAAATTCGGCCACCTTTTTTGGCTTTTTCAGTACCCGCGTGAGTTACTAGAGGATAAGTAGATAAGGTTAATATTTCATAAAAAATAAACAAGGTAAACAGGTTTGCCGAAAAAGCCAAGCCCATCAACGCCCCCATTGAAATAGCAAAACAACTATAAAAACGGGTTTGGTTTTTTTCTTGATGTTTGCGCATATAACCGATGGCATAACATGAAGTAACTAACCAAAGAAAACTAGCAATTAAAGCGAACAACATCCCGAGTGGTTCAATAGCAAAGCTTATTGTTAAACCGGGTAATAGCTCCCACCAAAAAGCGCTGATGGTTTCTCCTGACGAAAGCCCATGATATAAACTAACCACTAAATAAATTAAGATTAAACAAGTGGATATTGTGACACCTTCGCGCAGGTTTGGTTTGTGTCCTGTAGCGATAATAGCTAAAGTCGCAATCATCGGCACAATAATGGCTAGTTGCAACATTAGCGTTAACGATAGATTCATGGCGTTACCTCAAACAAACTCATTGCTGCCGCCTCTGCTACCTGTACGCTAAGTCGAGTATCTATACCAAAATAAATATTGGCTATTATCAGCGTCCATATTGGGATCAAAAAATATAGTGGCGCTTCTTTTACAGGTTTGTTATTAAGTAATGGCTCTTTAAAGTAAGCGACTTCGACAATACGCCAAATATAAATAACCGCTATTAGTGAGCCGAGTAAAATAAGTACAGCAACTGGCCACCATCCCTGTTCAAGTAGTGCAACAAGTAAATACCATTTACTAATAAAGCCAACCGTTAACGGTACACCGATTAAACTTAAACCGCCGATCACAATCGCCGCCATCGTGAGTGGCATTTGCTTTCCTAAACCATAAAAGCTATTGAGTTGTACATTACCTATTCGGTACATCACTGCTGCCAACGCTAAAAATATCCCACTTTTCATCAACGCGTGATTAAACAAATGTAACAAGGTTGCGGTTAAACCAGCCACAGTAGTCAAGCTAAAACCAACAATCATATAGCCAATTTGGGCAATACTCGAATAGGCAAAAAGGTGCTTAATATTATTTTGATAAATGGCTGATGTTGAAGCGATAAAAATGCCGAGCAGACCCAATGCCATAAATAAGGTTTGTAAAGGTATGGTAGTGAATGAAAAAGAGAGACCAAAAACCGAAAAGGTAAATCTAATCAATAAATAAATGGCTACTTTAGTTGCTGTTGCTGCAAAAAACGCGGTAACAATAGAAGGCGCATAAGCGTAGGCATTAGGTAACCATAAATGCAGAGGAAATAGCGCTAACTTCAAACAAATACCAACGATAACAAAGGCAAACGCAGTAAACACGGTTCGTGTTTGAGCTACTTCGGGTAATCGTTGAGAGAGATCTTGCATATTCAACGTACCTGTCATTTGATACATCAAGCCAATACCGATTAAAATAAAAGTCGCACCAATAGTGCCCATAATCAGGTATTGATAAGAAGCCCAAAGCGCCCTTTTATCTTTACCTATCGCGATTAATGCATAGGCAGATAAAGACGATATTTCTAAAAAGACAAAAACATTAAAGGCATCACCAGTGGCTACAATTCCGAGCATTCCAGTAAGCGATAACAGAAACAAAACATAAAAATAGGTATGTTTATTTTTAGGTATTTCTTTTTCAATACTGGTTTGAGCTGCAAACAAAACAATGGTACTTATTGCGGTAATAATCAACAGCACAAAGGCATTGAGTTTATCAATTCGATACTCAATTCCCCAAGGAGCTTGCCAACCCCCTAATTCGTAGCTGATCACACCAGATGTCATCACTTGTTGTAATAATAAAATACTGATAGAAAATGCCAGTCCACTGACGATAAGGGCAAATAACCAAACAAGTTTTGGGCGTTTTAAAATTAAACAAATAGGTGCCGCCATCAACGGTATAATCACCTGCAAAATAGGAAAATGGGCAATCATCGGTGCTTCCCATCCTGTTGATATTCTTGAATTTGATTTTCTTGAGCTTGACTAGTTTGGTATTGGTTAATTTGGCTTTGATTTACTAGGATCTTGTTGTCTTGGCTTAAGTTTTCTTGGCTTAGCTTATCTTGGCTTAGGTTATCTTGACTTTGAATTTTTTGCTCTTCAATACTGCCATATTCTTCTTTTATACGAACTACCAGTGACAGCGCCAAAGCGGTAGTCGCAATGCCAACCACAATAGCGGTGAGAATTAAAACATGTGGTAATGGATTAGAATATTGACTAATGTCGTCAGCTAATATGGGGGCTGTACCGCCATCAACTTTTGCCATGCTAATGTAAAATATAAACACAGAGGTTTGAAAAATAACCAGACCGACGATTTTTTTAATTAAATTGCCATGCGCAATCACTATGTATAATCCGATCATCATCAGCACAACAACAATCCAGTAATTAAAGTGTCCAATCAACATTAGCATGACTCCTCATTTTTATTGGAGTTGTTGTTCTGCAGTTCTTTACGACCTGCAAAGTTGAAAAAGATCAGGATCATCACCGAAGCAACTGTGCAACCGACACCTAACTCAATTAAGATAATGCCCAAATGCTGGCCAGCAATAGGATCGTTACTTAACACATTGAAGTCAAAGAAATTACCGCCATTTAACAGAGAGACTATGCCAACACAGCCGTAAAGCAAAACACCCAATGCAGCCATCAATTCAATAAAGGTTTGATTAATAACTTTGTTTGCAGTACTTAAACCAAATAACATTGCATACAAAATAATTGCCGCAGCGAAGATCACTCCTGCTTGAAAACCACCACCAGGGCCAAAATCACCATGAAACTGAACATATAATGCAAATAACATAATAAATGGGATCAGCATTTTAGTGACGATGCGAACAACAAGATATTGTTCACTCATTGAATCATTTATTGAGGCTATTTTGTCATCATCTTTTGGGCGGCGCCCTACAGATAACAGCGCTAGGACGCCAATACCGGCGGTAAATATCACCACAACTTCACCAAAGGTATCAAATGCTCTATAACTAGCGAGAACGGATGTAACTATATTAGGTATACCAATTTCTTGCATTGAATCATTAATATATCGAGGGACAACATGGCTATTAATCGACGCCTCAACAGCTCCAAAATATGGCATATCGAATGTTCCGTAGAGCAGCAGACCACCGGTTATGATCACAATAAATAGTGCCGATATAGGTTTATGGCGTGTTGTATTTTCATTACGCCCTGTCATGGTAATGGCAACTAACATTAGTAACGAAGAAATACCAGCGCCCACTGCAGCTTCTGTAAACGCTACGTCAACAGCATCCATGGCGACAAAAAATATAGCGGATAATAAACCATAAATACCTAAGAGCATAACGACCGCGAACAGATCTTTCATCCGAATTATGGCGATAGCAACCGTTAACAATAAGGTTAATAAAGTGAAATCAATCAAGAATTCGATGAGTCATTCTCCTCGTTACTTAATTGTTCAATATCATTTTTTTCATGTGAATTTGAATTCAATTTTGGTGCTAATCCATTAACAAAAGCAGCTTTGGCTAATACATGACTGGTTGTTGGACCAATCAACAAAGTTAATAACAGCACCATCACTAACTTGGCAAAGACTAATAGATCACTACTGATTATCATCAAGCCGATTAAAATTAAACCCGCTCCTAAGGTTTCAGTAACACCTACAGCATGCATTCGGGTATAAAAATCAGGAAAACGCAAAATACCGATGCCACCGACAACACAAAGAAAACTACCTATAAATAAACACAAGCCACTCGCAATGATAATAACGAAATCCATTTAAGCCCCCTTTCCTCTAGATTTATCATCAGCCGAGTTATGCTTGAATTGATTAGAATCCGAATAACGTAATACCGCAATAACACTGATAAAGTTGATCAACGCATAAACAATCGCAATATCTAAAAATTCAGGTCGGCCCATAACAAAGCCTAATAAAGAAATCATCAATACCGTTTTAGTGCCAAACATATTTACAGCTAATACACGGTCATAAAAAGTTGGCCCCGCAATTCCTCGAATAAGCGCTAAAACCATGGCGACTAAAATGGCAAAAGTGGCAGCAATTAACATTAGCGTTCCAACAAGCTAACACGACGATCCATTTCGCCGGTTATTAATGATTCAATATCTTTAGAAACTAAGGCATGAACGATAATTTCGTCGCCAGAGAGATCGATTGCGACCGTGCCAGGAGTTAGCGTAATGGAGTTGGCATAGATGACTTTACCCATGTCGGTTTGTTGACTAATTTTAATTGTTTTTAGTGTTGGTGATATACTGCTTTTACCGAGAAAAATATGTTTAACTACGGTAATATTGGCTTGAATTATTTCTTTAATCAGCCAGCCGTAATAGACAAAAATGTTACGGGTTAGATAAATCGGTTGGGACTCATTATCTACAACATCCATTTTTCGCGAAATAATTAAAACCAACAAAATGGAAACCAAGCCAAGCAATAAAATTAGCGCAGTATTATGACCAGAGTTAAATAACCAAAATGCAGCTAACGTTATAAATAAACTAATCGTATGTTTCATTAACAATCCTTCAATCTGTTCACATGTTAAAAACCAATCGCTCAATCATCCGACTCGCTTTTTGCAGTACTCGATCGATAACACAATCAAGCGTCATCTGCTTATCTTCAATAACCACATCTGCTTGGTTTGCAATAGTTAATGTAAGCCGACAATGAACATTAGTGATACCGCCACTGTTGGCTGAACTATAAAAGTGAATTAAAACTGTATTGAGGTATGGCTCTACTCTAGATAACGTCAATTGCAGCTTACGATTAATTTTTTGTTCATAATCGCTTTCTAGCTTAACTCCTGATGAATGAATGGTTACCTGCACTAGCTGCTCCTAGTATTATGTCATCATCAAATTGATTTTGTTGATAAAAAAACATCAATGTCACCAATATCACAAAACAAGAATGCTCTTTTTTTACGCAACACCCTAGTTATAGCGCACTTGTTGTTGTTGGTAAATTCGAATATTATTGCTGTTATCATCGAAAAAGCTGAGTGTTAGAAAAATATGAGTCCTCTTAATTACAACCATCTTTTCTATTTTTATGTTGTCGCCACCGAAGGTAGTATTACCAAAGCAAGCACAAGATTAAATTTAACACCACAAACGATCAGCGGCCAAATCACTAGCTTTGAAGCGCAAATTGGGATCAATTTATTTGATCGAAAAGGTAAAACACTTTATTTGTCTGAAATAGGGCAATTGATTTACAGCTATGCTGAAGAAATATTTCAATTAGGTGATGAAATAAAGCATATATTAAAAAGAAAACAACCCGATCAGTGGCATACATTTACGGTAGGGATCACCGATGTAATACCTAAAGTATTGGCACACCAATTACTTTCTCCTGTGTTAAAAATGAATGAACACGTGCGTTTGATCTGTAAAGAAGGTGAGCAAATGAGCTTACTTGCAGACTTGTCGGTAAATAAGATAGATTGCATCTTAACCGACCAGCCGCTTCAGTTAGGCAGTCATGTTAAAGCGTATAATCATCTACTCATTGAAAGTGGCTTTACTTTTTTTGCAGCTGATAAATTATTTCAAAATTGCAGTATAGAATTCCCGCAATGCTTAGCTGATTTTCCGTGGCTGATGCAAAGTAAAATTTCAGCCGTAAGAACATTGTTATCATCATGGCTAGAAAAGAATAATATCTCTGCTAATATTGTTGCCGAATTCGATGATAGTGCGTTAATGAAAACCTTCGGTCAAACAGGGTTTGGTATTTTTAGTAGCCCAACATTGATTGAAGAATATGTAGCAGATAAATATGATGTTAAAATTATTGGGCGAACAGAAGAAGTGAAAGAACACTATTATATTATCTCACCTGAACGAAGACTAAAGCACCCGGCTATTCTTGAAATAGTTAACGCCGCAAACAAACAGTATAAATAGTACTAGCTCAAACATGATCTGGCTCTTTTAATTATCAGAGTTGAATAATATTTGATAAGCAGCAATAAGTCTATTATCGTCAGTAGCACTCCAGTTATGTTTGCTAACAATAGGTTGATCTTTAGTTGAACTGAAAATTGATAATTGATAATACAATAATGTTCAAAAAATTTATGTTGGTAACGCTGGAATATTATTAATAAGAAAATTTTATATTTTTAAGTTTTCAAGACAATAATCAATAAACGCTCGGGTAATTCTAGAAACACTTTTTCTACTAGGATAAACAAGATAAATCGGCTGTTCAGGCAAAGGGTATTCAGATAATACTTCTATTAATTGCCCTGTAGCGATGTATTTTTCGCACATAAAAGGTGGAAGTTCGGTAATACAACGGTCATTAAGCACCACATGACACATGTGAATATAATCATTGTCTCTTAGAATAGGGGATATTTTTATCACTTCATTACCCAGTGTCCAACTGACTAATTGGTCTTTTTTACACCAAGCCGCGCATGGCTGATTTAAAAGATCTTGCGGTTTTTTTAATCTTTTATTCGCTAAAAAAAGCGGTGATGCAACTAATTTATGTCGATAGGTTGAAATTTTTCTGGCAACCGATGATTGACTGTTAACCTCACCAATACGTAACGTCAAATCAACACCATCCTCAATAAAATCAACATGTCTATCAGTACAAAAAAGATCAACTTTAATATTGGGATACAATGTTTGAAACTCATCAATAACTCCCCACATAAGATCAAAACTCGGCGGTATAGATAAACGTAATTCTCCTTTTAAATTGCTTTCTTGATCATTTAAAGCAAGTACACCAGCTTCCATTTCTTCTAAGCCACGAGAGACAAATTCAAATAAAGTTGCTCCTGTGTTAGTTAAACGCAATTTTCTTGTTGTTCGTTCAAGTAGGCGCGACTCTAACGATGACTCAAGTTCTGCGACTCTTCGACTTACAGTTGCTACTGGGATCCCCATCGCTTTACTAGCCGCTGAAAAACTGCCTTTTCTGACAACATTTACAAATATCCTTGCAGCATTTAAATCAATCACGCTCATTACCTCAATTATATTGTTAAATGAAAAAACTGATTATCTCATATATAAGAAAGTCTTTTGATTATCCACCCACTTATCATCAAAAACAATAAGAACTAATATATTCCTACATCAAAACGAGGAGCAAAAAAATGAAAATTGAAACAATAAAGAAAATATTGACTAGCAATACCGGTATAGGCGCAACATTGGTGAGAGTTCCAGTTGGATTCATTCTTACTGCACATGGTGCACAAAAACTATTTGGCTGGTTTGGTGGATACGGATTAGAAGGAACGGGTCAATGGATGGCGTCAGTAGGATTTGAACCTGGATTTTTAATGGCCTTGCTAGCTGGCTGTGCCGAATTCTTTGGTGGTATTGCCCTGTTTTTAGGGTTGTTAACCCGCCCAGCGGCAGTATTTACAGCATTTACCATGCTCGTTGCTATAACGGTGCACTTAGGAAATGGTTTATTTATTAGTGGCAATGGTTATGAATTCGCCTTAAGTCTATTGGCTATTACAACCGCGCTTAATTTTTTAGGCGGTGGCGAATTATCAGTCGACCAATACATAGTAAAAAAGCTTAACTAATTATCCCTCAACTTATTTACACAATACAGTCAAAAAATAGGACACTAAAATGAAAACACTTATAAGCACTATATTCTTTAGTTTACTTTACATCAGCACAGCTCAAGCAAGTAGTGATCGAGAACAACTTGAATCATTTATTGCTAACTACCAGATAGCTCTTAACGCCAGTGATACAAGTGCGGTACTTAGATTATATAGAAATGATTCTATCTTTATGCCACAGAATGCGCCGGCCCAGATAGGAAAGTCTGTCATAACAAAAGCATACCAAGCGGTATTTAGTCGTATCAAACTCAATGTCACTTTTACGATACATGAAATAGAAATACTTGGAGATACTGCATGGGTGCGAACTACATCAGCAGGAGAAACCAAAATTTTATCAAACAATATGATGGTAAATGAAGGCAACAATGAATTATTTATCTTAAAAAAAGAAAATAATCACTGGAAGATCCATCGCTACCTATTCGCTACAACTAATCCTCGCAACTAATTAACGTTTTGAGTTTATGTAAATATTAAAAATTATTTTTTGGAGAATGAAAATGAAAGCAATTATCGCAAAACAAGCTGGTGGTCCTGAAGTTTTACAATTAGTTGATATTGACCAACCCATAACAAAAACAGGAGAAGTAAAAATTCGAGTTAAAGCTTTTGGCTTAAATAAAGCAGAAAGCTATTACCGAAGTGGTAATTATGGTGAAATTGTACCAACTCGAGCATTGGGTATTGAAGCAGTTGGGGAGATTGTAGAGGACGTCAGTGGTACCTTTAATATTGGTCAAAAAGTTGCCACGGCAATGGGCGGTATGATGTTTTCTCGCCACGGTGGATATGCAGAATACATCACTGTTAATGTAACAAATGTGATCAAAATTGATAGCCCTATAAGCTATGAAAATTTAGCCGCATTACCTGAGTCATATTTAACTGTATGGGGTGCGCTCGATAAAAATTTAAACATTGCTTCAAGTGAAAGCTTACTAGTACGTGGCGCAACATCAAGTATCGGACAAAGTGCTATTGTATATGCTAAATATCGAGGTTTAACGGTTATCGCTACAACAAGAAATCCAAACAGTGTTAAAACACTTAAATCCCTTGGCGCAGATCATGTATTAATTGATGATGGAGAAATTCATCAGCAAGTGAAAGCGGTAGTTTCAGAAGGTGTTGATCATGCGCTTGAAGTCGTTGGTGCGGCAACGGTTAAAGATTCACTTAAATGTATTCGCCCTTGGGGCCAAGTGGCAGTTGTTGGCTTATTAGGTGGAGCACCTATACTTGAATCGTTTAATTTAATGGGCGATTTACCTAACACCGTTAAATTAAGTTTTTTTAGTAGTGGTTTATTTGGCAGTGAAACACTTCCTCTGAACAAAGCCCCGTTGAATGAAATAGCTGAGCAAGTTCTTAATGGGAATATTCCAAATACAGTCGCAATGGTATTTCCCCTTGAGAATATTCAAGAAGCACATCGCTTGCTTGATAGTGATACTGCGAATGGCAAAATAGTCGTAACTATTTAACGTGTTTAGTAAAAATTTATACGTAGTGTATTCTCTTCTATGTATAAATTTTAAACTGATTGTTATTGGATTTAACACTATGCTGAAAATAAGCAACAAATAGTTATACAGCCTTTGTTTCTACTTTGTTCAATTGCTTAAATAAATAGACACTTGCATAGTTTTATTGAGACTAAAAATCTGTTTTACTAAACATAGAGTTAGCCACTACCAATCATCAGAAACGTCAAAGGCGCCAGCCAAAAAGTGCTGGTGTTTTCTTCCTGTATTTGGTGAATTCTGCTCGGCATTATTTTGTGAAGTCTCTTGATCAATATTGGTCTGGCTATCCGCTAGCGATTTATCAAATGTTTCACCTGATTTCATTTTATCGGGGATTTGTTCTGATATTTTTTCAAGTTCAGCAGTTTCTATCCATGCTCCGGAGCATTGAGGGCAATCTTTTACCTCAACATATAAGCATTCACTAACAGTTAACGGTACTTGACATCGAGGACACAACATAGCTATTCCTACATAATAAATATAAACGTAATATAAACTTAACATGAGAAATTAGTTATATATATTCGAATATTTAAGTAGCTTTCATCGGATTTTACGAATGATACTAGATGTGAAATTTCCTTTATTCCTAAGATACTGAGTAACTTACTTAATCATTAAACTAAAAAAGCCAATCATAATGATTGGCTTTTTTTATCTGTTTAATTGTTAACGTTTAAACAAAAACAGATTTTAATATCCAGAAGAATATTATCGCTAAGCCAGCACCAATTGGTAAGGTTATAACCCAAGAAATCACAATATTGCGTACCACACCAAGATTAATTGCCGCAATACCACGCGCCATACCTACACCTAATACAGCACCAACTAAAGTTTGCGTTGTTGAAATAGGTAAACCAGTACCCGAAGCAATAACTACTGTACTTGCAGCGGCTAATTCAGCTGCAAAACCACGACTTGGTGTTAAATGCGTAATGCCTTGACCAATAGTTGCGATTACTTTTTTACCAAAAACCGCTAAACCAAGCACAATGCCTAAACCACCTAATGGTAATATCCACCAAACCAAATCAGCTTTAGAACCAATTTCACCATTATTAGAAACTATGCTTACAACCGCAGCTAGTGGCCCGATTGCATTAGCGACATCATTTGAGCCATGTGCAAATGCCATAGCACAAGCGGTAACAACCATTAAGACTGCAAATACTTTTTCGACATTGGCATAATGCTCTTTTTTATCGGCGGTTTCGTCAAATTTAATTCGGTTAACAAAAATTTTGCCAACAATTGCCACAACAATTGCAATAGCGAAGGCATAATAAAAACCTTCAACTGAACCTACATGTAAGCCAATATGTTTTAAGCCTTTTTTAATAGTTACTAGTGAAAGTATAAAACCTGCCAAAAACATATAGAATGGCACCCAACGTCGCGCCTGATTGACCGGATCGTCGTGATCAAAAATAAGTTTTTGCGCACTGTTAAATATCACAAAAGCGATAACACCAGAAATGAGCGGTGTAATAATCCAACTACCCACTATCCCTAGTACTTTGCCCCACACAACCGCGTCTGGACTAACGCCCACTGCAGCAAAACCGATAATAGCACCAACGATTGAATGTGTAGTTGATACCGGCCAGCCTAATGCAGAAGCCACTAATAACCAAGTAGCAGCCGCTAATAATGCTGAAATCATACCAAATACTAATAATTCAGGCGTATTCACGAAGTAGCTAGAGTCAATAATGCCTTTACGTATAGTTGAAGTAACTTCGCCACCGGCTAAATAAGCCCCAGCAAATTCAAAAATCATTGCAATAATTATTGCTTGTTTAATAGTTAACGCTTTAGAGCCTACTGATGTTCCCATAGCATTAGCAACATCGTTTGCACCAATGCCCCATGCCATAAAAAAGCCAACACCGGCAGCGAGTAGCACTAAAATTGTGCTGTAAGAAGTTAAAATTTCCATCGATTAGAACCTTGTTATCTTGCTAACATTATTTCTAAACGTGCACCTACACGTTCAGCAAGATCGGCTAAGTCACCAACCCACTCAATAATTTGATATATAAACATCACGTCAACGGGATTAAGATCCTTCTCAATAGCTAATAAATCTCGACGCAACGCTATTTGCATTGAATCAGTGTCATCTTCAATTATATCAAGTTGATTGATCATCTTTTCAATCAATTGTACTTCACGACCTCTAAAACCGGTTTCTAATAAATCGTCCAATTCATTAATTGCGTCAGCCGCTTTTTCGGTTGCGTCAATATTACGTGCAACATAGGCAGTAAAGTTTTCTTGCAAACTTTTAGGTATGACTAATTCACGGCCTAAAATTCGACCTGAAATGTCTTTAGTTTTATTCGCTATTTTATCTTGTTGCGAAAGTAATTCTAAAACATCAACGCGATTAACTGGCATAAATAATCCGCCAGGAAGTTCTAAACGCAATTTGCGTTTTAATGCATCCGCATTTTGTTCAGCTTTGGAGATAGAAGCACGTATTTTATTAGCTTCCTCCCAATTATTTTCAAAACAAGCAATAAAGAAAGGCGTTAGTTGCTTACAGCATTTAGTTACTGAACGCATGTGTTGCTCTAACGGTTTAATTGGTGATTTTGCAAATACACCAAGAATTGAATTTCCAGCCATAATTATTATTCCTAGACTTTTATAGTCGTTAGGTTTATTTAATTTTCGTGCGGATATTACCCGAATTATTTACGTATGCAAACGCTTTTTATCGGTAATATAAAGACACTTTAACGTTAATTTAATGATTATCAACAAAAGTTGATAATTTTGTTATAAATTGTTTATTTCATCAGCAGACAAATGTCGGGCAATTTTACCTTTTACATAATAAATAATGTTTTCACAAATATTTTGACAGCGATCACCAATACGTTCTAACGCGCGCGCAGACCAAATTACCGTCATGATTTGAGGAATAGACCGAGGATCTTCCATCATATAAGTCATTAATTGGCGCAATAATGCTTCATAAGCACGATCAATTTTTTCATCATTTTTATGTGTGGTTATCGCTGATTCTATGTCCATTCTTGCCAATGCGTCTAACGTGGTTTGTAACATCGCTAAAACATGACGACCTAAATGATCTAAATTAACGAGTAAATCTTGCTGTTTAGCGGTAAAACTTTCTAACGCCACTTTGGCAATTCTTTCAGCATCGTCACCTATTCGTTCAAGGTCAGCAACACTTTTACTAATAGACATAATTAAACGTAAATCGCCTGCCGCTGGTTGACGTTTAGCAATAATGCGTGTGCACTCATCATCAATATCAACTTCGTATTGATTTATTTTGTCATCGGTAGCGATCACTTTTTTAACTAGTTCAGCATCGGTATTGTTTACGGCTGTAAGCGCATCAGATAACTGCTGCTCAATCATCCCACCCATTTGCATTACATGATTAATGATCGCTTCAATATCTTCATTAAATTGACCGGAGATATGGCGGCCTAAATTTAAATTATTCATTTTTAACTCTTTAATTTTATACGTTTTAGTTTTTACAGTTTATTTTTTACTTTTAAGATCACGACTTTCGTCTGAACATTAATAATTAACCGTATCGACCAGTTATATAATCTTCTGTTTTCTTTTTAGCTGGCGTAGTAAACAAGGTATTAGTATCACTATACTCAATTAAATCACCCATATACATAAATGCCGTTTGATCGCTAACACGAGCTGCTTGTTGCATGTTATGAGTAACAATTACAACGGTAAATTGCTCTTTCAAATCGTTAATCAGTTCTTCAATCGTTAAGGTTGAAATAGGATCGAGCGCTGAAGTTGGTTCATCTAACAACAATACTTCTGGTTGTACTGCAATTGCTCTGGCAATAACCAATCGTTGTTGTTGACCACCTGATAAGCCAAGCGCACTTTCGTGTAATCGGTCTTTCACTTCATTCCATAATGCGGCACTTTTTAAAGAAGTTTCAACAGCTTCGTCGAGTACGCGTCGATTTTTTTCACCAATAAGACGTAAACCGTAAATCACATTCTCATAAATAGTTTTCGGAAAAGGATTTGGTCGTTGAAATACCATCCCAACTTTACGACGTAACATAGCTACATCAACATGTTTGCTGTAAATATTTTCATCATGAAGAATAATTTCACCGTCGATATGACAATCATCAACTAAATCATTCATGCGATTAATACAACGTAATAAGGTTGATTTACCACAACCGCTTGGGCCGATAAATGCTGTTACTTGTCCTTTAGGGATCAACATTGAAATATTATGTAAGGCTTGTTTGTCGCCATAAGACAAATTCAAATTTTGAATTTTTAACGCAACTTGATCAGGCGTTAACGTCGACAAATCGCGAATAGTTTGCTGACTAGTCAATGGCTTAGGTGTAACTGAAATCATATTTTTTATACTCTAAATGTTCAGGTATTAATAAAAATTAAATTAATGTTCTAACGCGCGATATTTTTCGCGGAGTTTGTTACGTATTGAAACTGCGCTCATATTTAAGGCTACAATAATAGTAACTAATAACAATGCCGTTGCATAAACTAACGGACGTGCCGCTTCTACATTAGGGCTTTGAAAACCAACATCATAAATATGAAAGCCCAAGTGCATAAATTTACGTTCTAAATGTAAAAAGGGAAAATTACCATCTAACGGTAACGTGGGCGCCATTTTTACTACACCAACCAACATTAATGGTGCAACTTCACCGGCAGCGCGCGCAATGGCCAAAATAATCCCTGTCATTATTGCTGGACTGGCAATGGGTAAAATTATCCGCCATAGCGTTTCAACTTTTGTTGCACCAAGCGCTAAAGAGCCGTGGCGCATTGAAGCTGGAATTCGTGCTAACCCTTCTTCGGTAGAAACAATAACAACCGGCAGTGTTAATATTGCTAAAGTAATAGCAGACCATAATACACCCGGTGTACCAAATGTTGGGCTTGGTAGCGTTTCAGGAAAAAATAGCGCATCGATTGAACCACCAAGCACATAGACAAAAAAGCCTAAGCCGAAAATACCATAAACAATCGACGGTACCCCTGCTAAGTTGATAACAGCAATACGTAACATTTTAGTTAACGCATTATTACCCGCATATTCATGTAAATATATAGCGGCAATAACACCAAATGGCGACACGATTACCGTCATTAGTAACACCATTAAAACCGTACCGAAAATTGCAGGAAACACACCACCTTCAGTATTGGCTTCGCGCGGATCATCACTAATGAAATGACCAATTTTTTCGATAAACACACCAACTTTATCTACTAAAGTTAATTGATTAGCAAATGAAACCGATAAAACATTTTCCAAATCGATAGTAGTTGTTTTACCGCTCATTGTTTTAACTATCATTTGATCGCGAGCGACTTGCTTGCGTAATGCCATTAGATGCTGCTCTAATTTTTTATATTCGCTTTGAAGATTCACTATTTCGCCATCTATCTCAGCTTGTTTAGTGCTTGTTAATTCATGATTTATTTTTAATTTCTTTTCTTTTAATCGCAAACGTTCCAATTGGTAATTAATAGCGCCGATATCTGATTTTTGTAATGTTTCAATTTGATCTTGAAAATCATCAACGCGCGTAACTAGCTCAGTTAATTTGTCTTTTCCGACTTCTTTGCCAGACAAAATTACATTTTCAATAAAACCGTAAAAATTACCATTGGTACGACGTTCGATAACAACAACATTTTTAGGTGTCGTTGTTTTAGTGATTTGCGGCACTAATAACCAACGAAAATCTAAATTAACTAACTCACGGTTACCCGTTTTAACTAAAATACGTTCTACCATTTTAGTTTCAGCTGAAAACACCATATTAGAATGAGCTAATTGACTAACAGGAATAGATTCTCGATCATAAATTTCGCCAATAACCGTATGATTTTTCCCTTGTAAATCATTTACTTCAAATTGGTAAATAGTCGCTGGCCAAAAATAGGATAAACCTCTGCTCGCGATTAACCACAACAAGCCCAACACTGAAATCAAACTAATACTGACGCCAGCAGCACTTAGCCAAACCCACGGAGAACCTGATTGAAACCATTTTTTAGAATCACTAACCATAGCGCTGTTTTGCTCTTTCACGTTTATTGAACTGCTCTTGTTCTTACTATTTTTTTTATTCATTGTATTCATACTTTTCATCTAATACTTATTCATTCATTTTTTATAAAAATTAAAGTGAACTGTATTTCTCTCTAAGTCGTTGGCGAACAAATTCTGCCACCGTATTAAAAATAAAGGTGAATATAAACAATACAAAGGCCGCTAAGAATAATATTCTATAATGAGAACTACCCACTTCAGACTCTGGCATTTCAACTGCAATGTTTGCAGCAAGCGTACGCATACCTTCAAATATGTTCCAATCAAGTATTGGTGTATTACCTGTAGCCATTAACACGATCATAGTCTCTCCTACTGCTCGGCCTAAGCCCATCATCACGGCAGAAAAAATGCCTGGGCTTGCTGTTAACAACACAACTTTAACTAACGTTTGCCAAGGCGTTGCCCCTAATGCTAACGAGCCACTGGTTAAATGTTTAGGTACACTAAATATTGCATCTTCTGCCATAGAAAATATTGTTGGGATTACCGCAAACCCCATCGCAATGCCAACCACTAACGCATTTCGTTGATCAAAATTTATGCCTAAATCATTACTGATATAACTGCGCATATCACCGCCGAAAAATGCAGTTTCAATCAATGGCGATAAGCTAAAGGCAAGATAGGCTGATAATATTAAAACGGGTATTAGCACTAAAGGGGCTAGAGTTTCGGGAAAAAAAGATTTTACCTGTTTAGGTAATTTGTACCAAGCAAATGCCGTTATAAAGGTAGCCGTTGGCACAAGTATCATCAATAAAAAGAAAGCAGGTAAGTATTTTTCAATTAACGGCGCTAGCCACAAACCCGCTAAAAAACCTAAAATAACGGTAGGTAAAGCCTCCATCATTTCAATGGTTGGTTTTACCTTTTTTCGTAATGCGGGGGTCATAAAATAAGCTGTATACACTGCAGAAAACAAAGCAATTGGCACAGCAAAAATCATTGCATAAAGTGCTGCTTTAACGGTACCAAAAGCAATTGGCACTAACGAAAATTTCGCTTCAAAATCATCTGAACCTGATGTAGATTGCCATACATAAGCTGGCTCTGGATAACCTTCATACCAAACTTCTTGCCATAAGGCGTGCCAAGTAACTTCTGGGTGCTCATTTTTAACCGTTAAAAGTCGTAAATTTTTACTATTACTTACAACAATACCATCGGCACGCGGAGCAAAATCAAGCACGGTTGGCAAAATATTTTTCCCAGTAGTGGTTTGATTTTCACCCTCTTGCTCACCTAAAATGTTGCCGTGCCACAATAAAGCTTCACTTGTGGTATAAAGCAATGACATGTCACCAGTTGGAGTAACAGCAATAAAGCTTTTGCGAAATTGTTCTGTATAAATTTGGCTTATCGCTTCATGGTTACTTACTTGAAAATGGCGGATTTCTTTAAACTGGCGACCTTGCTTGCTATTAACTTCATACCATTGGCTGACTACTCCTTTGTCATTACCGATAAGTAGAGAGCTTCCACCAGATAGTAACGCTAAGGAGGTAATATTGTTTTTAGTTGAAACTGGAGTAAAACGCTCTTTAAGCGGTACATCGTTTTCGTCATCAAGATCATAGACAAAAATGTCTTTTCCACTTTGCACAAAAGCAATTCTCAAATCGGGTGAAATAACTATGTTTTCTACGCTATTTTGTGAAAAATCTATTGTTTGGTAGCTAGCTTCAAACTCTGTATCGTCAGCAAAATCATCTTCAGCCGTTAGGGTGGTTTTAATTAATCGTTTTTGGTGGGTATCAGCATCTTCAGTTAATGCAACAAATACCGCACGCTCACTGTCCATCGCCATACCAATTTTAATGATAGGCTGTTGTTCTTCATCTAACGGTAAATAATCTTCACCTAAAGGAAATATTATTGATGGTGTAATAGTGCGTTTATCGCCCTGATAAGTAGAGCTAAAATGTGTAGAAACAACTTTAACCCCACCTAAATTATCAACTAATACTTTTCGTTTATCGGTGCTATTACCTTGAGCATTAACTGCCTCAATAAGCTGACGATCATCGTCAATAATCATTTGTGATAATAAAGGTTCTTTATTATTTTGATTGTTTTTTTCAGTAGTTATTCGATAAAAACTAAATCGACCACTTTCATCTAATTGATAAATAATTTCTTTTAATTCATCAACACCTGCGGTTAACACCTGAGAACTTGATGGATTATTGGGTAAACTTATCGTAGTTGAAGGGGTAATTTCAGCCGCTTCAAATATAGGTTTTATTACATACAACAAGTACATAAAAATAAGCACTAAGGTAAATAATACACTGATGCCACCCAGTGTTATTCCCCAACGTGCAATTGAATTTTTGAGTTGTCTTGAACGGTTAGACGCAGAGCTTAAAGTCACAAAAAAATACCAAGTATAAAATTATTAGACTTAGTATAAGACATTTATATGACACTTTTGTGACAGCATGATTGAATAAAAAACAGAGGAATAATTGAACTATATATAATGTTACCTTGGAATAGTACAAATACTATTATCAAGGAAAAACTGATATGTTAATACTGTACAAAAGATTAGGCATAAATTCTAACCGTGAGTAAATCAAAATTGGTAATAAACTAATATGAAGAATATAGTTAAGCAAACTTTAGTTGGCCTAATATTAATTTTTTTTCAATGGCAAGTAATGCGGTTCAACTTAGGTTTGTTGCTGAAGACTTACCACCATTTCACTTTTTTGATGCCGATAAAAAACCTACGGGCGCCTTGGTTGAAGTGATTGAAGCATTATTGAACAGAGCCAAGCTTTCCGGCAGTATTGAATTAATGCCGTTTGCACGTAGTTATAATTTCACATTAAAAAATCCAAATACTTTCATGTTCTCCTTAATGAAAAGTGTTGATCGTAATGATCATTTTCAATGGGTTGGTAAAGTGTATAAAAGCAAAGCTTTCTTGGTGGGACTGCGTAGCCGTTCAGATATCGACATTCGTGATCTTGAGGAAGCAAAATCGTTTTTAGTTGGTACAATTCGTGGTTATCACTCGGAAGAATATTTGAAAAATGCGGGCTTTTCAACTCAGAGTAACCTGCATTTGTCTGTTAATTATAAACAGATGTGGGGGATGTTATTCGAACGACGGATTGATTTTATTTTAACCAACTTTGTTGCTATAGATCGAGAAATGAAAAGTATTGGCTTCAATAAGAAAGACATTAAAACTTTTGTTGAACTACATGATTTTCCTGGCGATCTCTATATTGCTACGGGACTTACCACCTCAGGTAAAACCGTTGCCATTTTATCTACTGCGTTGAAGCAAATAAAAGCAGATGGAACCTATAAAAAAATTATGGACAAGTGGGGCTTATAAACGGAATTAAATTGATTTCAATATATATTCGGTTTTATACCCAAACCACCTCAAGATGCAGGATTCAGCTGGAATTAGAAACGTCTTTAGGCAAGGCATTGATTGAAGAGAATAGTTATTCAGGAGAATATGCTCCTGCATTCTCTAATAAGCTACATCCATGTAGCGTCCTTGTCAAAATCAATAACGCAGCATAAAACGTTTCTAAACCAGCCCTGCGGGGATGTCTGAGTAAAGTATGCCCATCGTTGCATCTCTTTTTAAGGGAACAACCATTAATAAAAAGATGCGCCTTGATCATACTTTGCTCAGTCATCCTGAAACTCACATCTTGAGGTGGTTTGGGTATAAGTATTTGTTGTATTAGTACAATATTAACCTTAATCATTAAGTCCATATCCTGTGTTCTCACTAATAAAACAATGCTAAACAAATTTGGCCATGTATATATCATATTTAATCGTCCACTTTGCCAACAAAAAGGCACATTGTGACTTTACAGCATATCAATAGTCCCTAATTCCGTGGACAGAATTATTTAGCCTATTCAACCAGACTTAATTCATATCCTATATAATTTAACGAAAAACACGTTTGATGATAATCTATTATCGAGTCCGATAGATTGACTCCTTAATTATTAAATTTTCCTACAAAAATTAAAGGATTTTATTAATGCAATTCTCTAATATCAAACATTTGTTACTAATATTATTAACGTTCATATCATTATCCGTATCTGGCACTAATAAAGACACTAATAGTTCAAAGGGTGTGGCCATAACCTATGAAGCTGGCTATCGGTATTCAATCGATTCTAAAGTATTAGGTGAGACAAGAGAGTTACTTATCCATTTGCCAAAGGATTACCACAACTCAGATAAAAAGTACCCAGTGATTTACCTACTTGATGGCGACGGAAATTTTAGACACGCGACATCCGCGATCAATTCTTTAACCTCTGAAGATCATATGCCGGAAGCAATCCTTGTCGGTATTACGAATAAAAAGGGGATGAGAACTCGTGACTTACATGACCAACGTGATCAATTTTGGTCTTATATAAAAACAGAAGTCATTGATTTTGTGGAAAGTAATTTTAGAGTAAGCCAGCATAGAACACTATTTGGCCATTCTTTCGGTGGCGATTTTGTAATGCAGGGCTTTATTGAAAATAATACTTGGTTTGATAGTTTCATTGCAGCGAGTCCAGCGATGGAAGAAAGCATAGTCAAACAATATAAAGAACTTGAAGTGGTCAAGTAAAATTGGCCACAGTTTTAGAGCTAATTAAATATTTCAGCTCCGATTCATTTGGACTAATACCCGCGTTATAGGTATGTGGCCTGATCTCGTTGTAATAATCCATGATATAAC